>Ga0247841_10000545_pt1 | contig 96783 bp, 99 predicted proteins | sample LaCruzMarch2015__2_FD_192410 | JGI IMG/M metagenome (GOLD analysis project Ga0247841, IMG submission 192410) | Freshwater microbial communities from meromictic Lake La Cruz, Castile-La Mancha, Spain - LaCruzMarch2015_18m | ecosystem: Environmental > Aquatic > Freshwater > Lake | place: Spain...
TGGGCCTTTTTATACTGCTCTACCTGATCTTTTTTAAATCTTAGATATAAGCCCCCTATTTTATAAGCGGGTATTATCCCTTTCTCCGCCAGGTCCAAAACATCTTTTTCGAATACGCCCAGGATAACCGATACATCCCTCACGGTAAGCAATTTTTCTTCAGTCATTAGTCTATTTTCCTATTTTACCCGCGGCAACCCAGCTATCAATCGCCTTGCGCTCAAATTTCCAGTCGTTTCCCTCTTTATTTCCCGGTACCTTGCCTGAATTAGCCCATTCCATTATCGAATTTAATTCTACTTCTAAATATTTCGCCAGCTGCTCAGGGTTAAGGAAATCATACAGCATTGAGCACTGCCCCTCCAGAATCGCTCCTTCGGCAACATTAAGCTTGGCAGGATAAATATGCCCCTCCACGATAGCTTGCGGCAGGAGGGTAAGCCTTTCTTTAGCGGTAATCTTTCCTTTAACCCGGCCCCCGATAATTATATTATCCCCGATAATATCCGCATTGATTACCGCTGTAGATCCTATAGTAAGATTGCCGCGAGTATCAAGGTTGCCTTCAAATTTTCCGTTAATACGCAGATTAACCGGATCCTTAAAACTTAAACTACCCTGCATTGCGGCATCAACATCTAAAGTCTTTTCTTCCAATTTCTTTTTAAATGCCATGCGTGCCCTCCTTGTTTTTAAGCTTAAGGTTATTGATAAGGCGATTCTCTATGTAGCGCAATAAATACAATACGATCAAAACTAACGCCGTGGTATAAACTGCCATCTTGTTAAATCCACAGCCTACTGCCAGGCCGATCCCTGCAACTACCCACAAGCTGGCGGCGGTAGTCAGCCCTCTTACCCCCTCAGGTTCGCGGATAATTGTGCCCGCTCCCAAAAATCCAATTCCCGTAATTACGCCGGCGGCGATACGCGCAGGATCTAATGCAACCCTGTCTTTATATATATCAAAAACATATAAAGATGTCAACATGATAAGGCAGGAACCTAATGCTACTAAGATATGCGTGCGCAGCCCTGCGTCTCTGCGATGAACCTGACGCTCCAGCCCGATTAAGCCGCTTAAAAATAAAGTCAATAATAAGCGCGTAATCATCTGAAAATCAGTAGGCATAAAACCTCCTTTAGTTATTAAGCTGTGTATTTAAATAAAGGTTATCCCTTGCTCCTTGTTTATAAAGAAAATAAGCAAGGCCGCTAACCATAGCAGCATTGTCCATACACAAGTCAATCTCGGGGAAAAAACAATCAATCCCTGCATCCCCAGCAGCCGAGATAAGCTTTTGGCGCAAACAGATGTTTGCAGCTACCCCGCCTCCGATTAAAAGCTGCTTAGCTTTTTTACGCTTACAAGCCAGTAAAGATTTCCTTACCAGGACATTTACTGCACTCTCCTGAAAAGAAGCGGCGAGATCTTTTTTTGATTTGATTTTTGCCTGGGCATCTTTTAAATAATACAAAACAGCAGTTTTTATCCCGCTAAAACTAAAATCCAACTCATTTTTCGTACCTGAACAGGCGAATTTAATTTTATCCTTATTGCCGTCTCTGGCTAACTTTTCAATTAACGGCCCCCCGGGATAACCCAAACCCATAATTTTAGCCACTTTATCAAAAGCCTCTCCGCAGGCATCATCTTGAGTCTGCCCCAAAACTTGGATTTTAGAGAAATCCTTGACATAGAAAAGGCTTGTGTGCCCTCCGGAAACTACTAAAGCTACGCAGGGAAGTTTTACATCCCGGTGGCAAAGAATATTTGCATAAATATGACTATAGACATGATTGACACCCAGTATTGGTTTACCCAGGCTTAATGACAATGCCTTGGCGAAAGATACCCCGACCAAAAGAGAACCCGGCAACCCGGGACCGGTAGTAACCGCAATTAAGCCAATTTCCTCCGCCTTAATCTTTGCCGCTTTAATTGCCGCGCAATATACTCCGGTTATACTTTCCAGTTGCATGCGTGAAGCAATCTCCGGAATTACTCCGCCGTATTTACTATGTATCTTCAAACTTGATACAACTGTATTAGCCAAAACTTTCCTGCCATCTTTAACTATTGCCACGCCGGTTTCATCGCAAGATGTCTCTATTCCGAGTACAATCATTTGGCTATCTCCGAAACAAAAACAAGTTTATATCCTGCCTTTACTAATTGCGGGATAGCCTCCTTTAACGCTACCAACGTATTCCTACGGTCATGCCCTATACCGATAGCCTGGCCATTTTTTTTAGCCAAATCTCTTAATTTAATTATCTGGCCTTTTATATAAACCGGGTCATCCAGATTGTCTAAAAATATGTCTCTTTTGGCAAAGCGTACCTGGATTTTCTTTGCCAATAAAGGACAAACGGATTTAGGCGTTACAAAACTATCTAAAAAATATAATTTGCGTTTTTTCGCTTCGGACATAATTAATGCACTAACCCTGCTATCTTCAGTAATACGCGACCCCATATGATTGGATATGCCTTTTGCAAATAAAATTGAGGCTAAATCCTGATCAAGAATACTGCGGATCTGGCCGGCGCTCATAGATGTACTAACAGTATTTCTTTCCAGCCGGGATTTTTCTTTAGGCTCCATAGGCAAATGTAGTATTATTTCAAATCCGAAATTATGCAATTTCTGCGCAAGCAGCCCGGAATTATTCAGATTCGGTAAAATCGCACAAGTTAAAGGCTGCTTTATTTCCTCAACAATCTCAAGATTATTTAAATTATACCCCCAATCATCTATCACAATAGCGATCCTGCCTTTTATAAAAGCGGTCTTAGCCTTACGCGTTACTTTTCTATCGACTGAAGTCAAAATAACGGCAATAAATACAAATAGCGACAAAACCAGCGCAATGGTAATTATTAGCTTTTTTTTCATTTCTTGGCTTGTTTGTAAAGTTCTATGGCTCTTAAGGTATCTACAGCACGCATTATCTGTGGGTCACTTTTATAGTCAAAGGTATCTTGCGAAGATTTATTTTTTTTGTCTCCGGACTCAATTATTTTGAATATTTCATCGGGTTTAATGGTTTTTGCCTGTTCTACCTTAGTATCACTGTCTACTTTCGCCTCTACCAGAATATCCGGAGTAACCCCCTTACCGTGGATTATTTTTCCGGAAGGAGTAAAATAATGGCTGGTAGTCAACCGTAATGCCGAGCCATCCCCCAAGGGAATAACCGTTTGTACTGAACCCTTGCCAAAAGATTTATTACCAATCAGTATGGCGCGTTTATAATCCTGTAAAACACCAGCTACGATTTCACTTCCCGAAGCTGAACCCTCGTTAATCAAGACTACCAGTGGTAAATCCAAAATTACATTCTTACTGTCAGAGAAAAATTCAAAATTCTGCTCCTGTTTCCTGCCTTTAGTATACGCGATCATTTTGTTGGATGGAATAAACCTGCCGGCTATCTTTACGGCAACATCCAACAAGCCCCCCGGGTTATTGCGCAAGTCCAGGATCAGCGCGTTCATCTTTTGCTTGGACAAAATACTCAAGGCATTATTAAATTCCTTCAAGGTATTCTCGCGAAATTCAGCTAAACGTATATAACCAATACCATCCTCCAGCATACGCGCCTGCTTGATATCTTTGATTTTTATAATATCTCTGACGATTTTAAAATCCAGAAGCTTTTTTTCGGAATCCCTTAATATGGTTAGATTAACCGCCTCACCAGATTTCCCACGCATCTTCTTAACGGCATCGGTAAGGGCCATTTCGCGCGTCAATTCATCATTAATTTTTACGATATGGTCATTTGCTTTTATGCCCGCCTTCCATGCCGGGGTATCTTCAATGGGCGTAATTACCGTCAACAACCCGTCTTTAATGGTAATCTCTATACCCAGGCCGCCGAATTTGCCTTCCGTATCTACCTTTAACTCATTATATGTTTCCGGATCCATGAATTGGCTATGCGGATCAAGAGAAGCAAGCATGCCTTTCAATGCTCCATAGATTAAATCTTTGGGCTTTGTATCTTCAACATATTCATTATGAATAATCGCCAGGGTATCGGAAAATAACTCAACCTGCCGGTACAAATCGTCATGATTTTTCTTTTTATTAGCAGAAAAGGCCCCACTAACTACGGCAAATAAAAGTACGCATAATAAAAGGCCAATCAATATATTCTTACGCATCAGTTAACCTCCGCTTAATTAATTCTCCAACCACTTTAGGGTTAGCCTTACCGGCGCTCTTCTTCATAACCTGCCCCACTAAAAACATAAGCGCGTTTGTTTTTCCTGCCTTAAAGCTGCTTACGGATTTTTCATTCTCCTGGATGACCCCGGAAATAATCTGCTCAAGTTCAGCGGTGTCGGATATCTGCAACATATTATTTTCCTTAATTATCAGAGCTGCCGGTTTTTGAGAATCAATCATCTGGGGTAAAACAAGTTTAGCAGAAAGATGTGAAATTGACTGATTTTCCACAAAACCAATCAAGTTGATCAATTCGTCTTTATTAATATTTAACTCGTGTAAATTCAATTTCCGGCTGTTGGCTTCCGATAACAAAGGGCCAATTAACCAGTTAACCATAATTTTCTTATCCTTTTCAGGATACTTCTGAATACAATCTTCGGCAAATTGCGCATCTTTTTTAGAACTGACTAAAATTTTAGCGTCATATTCAGATAACCCATAATCCCGCATAAAGCGCTGCATTTTTTCCTGAGGCAACTCCGGCAATTGAGTCTTTATCCTGGAAACCATCTCCTGATCAATTATAAAGACTGTCAGGTCTGGATCGGGAAAATACCTATAATCTTTAGCCCCTTCCTTACTGCGCATAGAAACAGTTTCACCTTTTTCCGCATCCCAAAGCCGCGTTTCCTGTAACATCGCCTGACCAGCTTCAAGTAATTCAGTCTGGCGGCCCACCTCAAAAGTTAAAGCATCTTTCACTCCTTTAAAGGAGTTCATATTTTTTAACTCTGTCTTAACCCCTAACTCTTTAACGCCTTCGAGGCGCAAAGAAATATTAGCGTCACAACGCAAAGAACCCTTTTCCATATCACAATCAGAGACATCCAGGTAGCCAATAATATTTTTTAAACTGGTCAAATAATCAAAAGCTTCTTGCGGGCTGAATAAATCCGGCTCACTGACAATTTCAAGCAAAGGAACCCCTGTGCGGTTAAAATCCACCAGGCTTGAGCTGGCCTCATGGATGAGTTTACCTGCATCTTCCTCTAAATGTACCCGGGTAATCCCAATACGTTTTGTCTTACCTTCACTGACTATATCCAGATAACCATTGCGGGATAATGGCAGATCGAATTGAGAAATCTGATAATTTTTTGGTAAATCCGGATAAAAATAATTTTTACGGTCGAATTTAGTATGCTCCTGGATTTGGCAGGAAAAAGCCAAGGCCAGCTTAATTGCGGAATTCAACGCCTCTTTATTGTAAACCGGAAGCGTACCGGGAAAACCCAGGCAAACCGGACAAACACCGGAATTAGGTGTTTTACCAAAATCAATAGCGCAACCGCAAAATGCCTTGGTCTTAGTATTTAACTGTAGATGTACCTCTAATCCAATAACTGTCTGATATTTCATAGCCGTGGTTTAATTTTATGCCAATCTGTATTCTGTTCAAAAGCATGGGCAACCTTAAAAAGCATCTCTTCATTAAATGGTTTAGCCATAATTTGTAATCCTATCGGAAGTCCATTTTTGGTAAACCCGCAGGGAATAGATATCGCCGGAATTCCCGCTAAATTCACCGATATAGTATATATATCTGAAAGATACATTTTCAAGGGATCGGCCGCCTTCTCGCCTATTTTAAAGGCAGGAGTAGGTGAAGTAGGCGCAACGATACAATCAAAATCTTTAAACACCGCGTCAAAATCATTTTTTATCAGAGTGCGCACCTTTAAAGCGCGTAAATAATAAGCATCATAGTAACCATGCGACAAAGCAAAAGTTCCTAAAATTATTCTGCGTTTAGCTTCCTCCCCGAACCCTTCCGCACGGGTCTTCTTATACATATCAATAAGACTGTCTGATTTAGCGCGGTAACCGTATTGCACCCCGTCAAACCTGGCTAAATTCGAGCTGGCTTCGGCAGTAGCAATAATGTAGTAAACCGGAACAGCATATTGCGTATGCGGTAAGGTTACCTGATGTGAAATAGCCCCTAGAGATTTGAGTTTATTTATGGCTTCTTCAATAACAGATTTGACCTCTGTATCCATACCATCAATAAAGTACTCTTTAGGTATGCCGATTTTTAAACCTATAATCTCCTTGCCCAAACTGTCAGTATAATCCGGCACATCCTGGTTTACTGAAGTTGAATCATTGGGGTCATAACCCGAGATGATCCGGGTTAATATTGCCGCATCTTCTACGTCCTTGGTTATCGGGCCAATCTGATCAAGGCTGGAAGCAAAAGCAATTAATCCAAAACGCGAAACACGTCCATAAGTAGGCTTTAACCCTACTACGCCGCAAAAAGACGCGGGCTGGCGTATTGAGCCTCCCGTATCCGAACCTAGTGCCCAAATCGCTTCATCACTGGTCACAGCAGCAGCCGAGCCTCCCGAAGAACCACCGGGAACATATTCTAAATTCCAGGGGTTATGCGTTGCTCCAAAATATGAGTTTTCTGTAGATGAACCAAAGGCAAATTCATCCATATTTGCTTTTAATGGAAAAATACTGCTGCCGGCTGTTTTTAATTTATTAATAACCGTTGCATCATATGGCGGGCGAAAATTATTAAGAATTTTTGAACAGCATTCCGTATTTAATCCTTCGGTACAAATATTATCTTTAATGCTTATAGGTAATCCAGCCAGCAAACCATCGGCCTGCGGGTTTAAACTGAGTTTATTGCCGGATTTAAACCTGGCATAAGCCTTAACCTTAGGTTCAACTGCCTGTATGCGCGCATAAAGCGAATCCAGGATAACCTTAGAGGTAACTTGATGATTCTTAAGCTTATCTAGTAATTCGTGGGCAGTGAGTTGATTTAAATCCATAGTTATTCTATTATTTTTGGGACACTGAAGAAATTCCCATTTCTGCTTGGGGCATTTTCAAGAGCCTTATCCGGGGTTAAACAAACACGCGGCTCATCCTCCCGCAAAACATTACTTACAGGTAAGATATGGCTAGTAGGTTTAACAAGCCCTACATCCAGAACACTTAGCTTATCGATAAAACCCATTATATCATGCAATTGCTGGGATAGTTTCTCTAACTCTTCAGGTTGTAGTTCGATACGCGCTAAATGCGCAACATATTTAACTGTTTCTTTATCTATTGTCATATTCCTCCTCGTATTAAGGAAATATATTAACATCCTTTATCTCAAAAGTCAATGAGCACTTGCCCTTTTAAGTTGACAAAGCAAATAAAACCTGTAAAATACTACTAATTAACTTTTACTCTAAATGAATAAAAATACCTCTAAATTAAAATCAAAATATTATTTAAACAAACAAGGCCAGTTCGTTATTGAAAACTATAACTACTCCAAGCCTTTTGCCAATTTCTTCCCGGGGATTGCCGGAAAATACGGTATTCCTATGTGGGTTTTCTACGTTAACCGCGGACAATGCATTTCCAGTTTTGGAATTAAAGATAAGGACCAGGCTATCCTGGAGTTCTTCCCGGCAAATAAATCCTGGCAGTTCGTTTCTTCCCAGGGGTTCCGCACCTTTATTAAAATCAAAACTGCAAAGGGGCCGCTTTACTATGAGCCTTTCCATAATGGTTATGTGAACCTGAAATACCAAATAACCAATTCTATGCGCATAGGCTCAAGCCAGCTTATCATAGAGGAAGAGAATCGCAGTTTGGGGATCAGGACCCGCGTAGAGTATTTTAACATACCTAATGACGCTTATGCAGGCTTAAGCCGTATAGTAAGCGTTGAGAATACCGGAAACAAACATAAATCCATACAGCTTATTGATGGATTACCACAAGTCGTCCCTTTCGGCACACATAATTTCTTTTTAAAAAAACTCGGCCGGACTATTGAAGCCTGGATGAATATTGATAACTTAGAGAATGATATCCCCTTTTATAAACTTGAGGTTGACCCTGCTGATCGTCCCGAAGTGGTACACATTGATGGAGGGAATTTTTACCTGGGGTTTCATTTCAAGGGCAGCAAAGCAGAACTCATCCGGCCCATTGTTGACCCCGAAGCTGTTTTTGGCGCAGTAACTGATTTCTCTTACCCCGCACAATTCCTGGCTAACTCCAAATTTTTATATCCCGTAAAACAAATGACTAAAAGCAAAACTCCCAGCGCACTGCTTTTAATGGACCTGGAATTAAAACCAAGGGAACAAAAAACATTTTATTCAGTAATCGGCCAGGCGCGCAATGTTAAAACCTTAAATACTTCAGTGCCTAAAATTACCAGGTATGGCTACATAGAGAAAAAACTGGATGAAAATCTTGAGCTTATCCGCAGGCTAAAAGACGGCATTTTAACTAACAGCAGTTCCAACGAATTCAATTTATACGCCGGACAAACTTATTTGGATAATATTATGCGGGGAGGATATCCTGAGATTTTTAAATCCGGGTTGGTATTTTATCTTTATTCGCGCAAACATGGTGATTTGGAAAGAGATTACAATAAGTTTCAGTTACAGCCGACCTATCTTTCCCAGGGTAACGGCAACTACAGGGATATAAATCAGAACCGGCGTAATGATTGCTGGTTTAATCCTGAGGTAAAAGATGAAAATGTAATCTTTTTTATGAACTTGCTTCAGGTTGACGGCTTTAACCCCCTGGTAGTAAAACCTGATAGTTTCCTGCTTAAAGAAAACCTTGATTTATATAAACTGCTTGAGGCAATAACCGATAAAAACGATATTAATAAGCTCGACCTTTACTTAAAAAAACCATTTACCCCGGGAGAGTTAATCTTCTTCATTGAGGAAAACAAGATAAAGCTCAATATTTCCTATGATAATTTTCTGGATATGATCCTCTCCTCTGCCTTAAAAACACAAGAAGCAGAGCACGGAGAGGGATTCTGGACTGACCACTGGACTTATAATTTAGACTTGATTGATAGCTACCTGGGAATTTACCCGGAGAGGTTTAAGGAATTATTTTTTGAGAAAAAAGTTTTCTCTTTTTACGATAACGCTGAGTTAGTCAGGCCGCGCAGTGAAAGATACATGCTCTATAACGGCAAGCCCCGGCAATTGCACTGCCTTATGCTTGATAGCGCAAAGAAAGAAATGTTGCGTAAACGCACAAATAACCCGCACACCTTAAGAACACAGCACGGCATCGGAGAAATTTACTATACTACGCTTATTGCCAAGCTTTTATGTCTTGCGGCTAATAAACTGGCTTCCCTGGATCCTTTTGGCATTGGGATTGAAATGGAAGCCGGTAAACCGAATTGGTTTGATTCTCTCAACGGCCTACCTGCGCTCTTTGGTTCATCGACCTGCGAAACCTTTGAGCTTAAACGCCTGCTCGGAATGATAAAACTGGCTTTAGAGAAATCACAAGCTAATGAGATTGAACTTGCTGAAGAAATCGCTAAATTTATTCAACAACTCTCTATTATCTTTCCTGAAGAAAGCTTTTCCTACTGGGACAAAAGCAATACATTAAAAGAAGATTACCGCATGAATAGCCGCTTTGGTTTCTCCGGTATTTCAGTATATATGCAAACCAAAGAATTAATCTCTTTCATAAATACTGCCTTAGGAAAGGTTGAAGCTGGTATAGGCAAAGCCTTTAATAAAACACAAGGCACTTACAATTCATATTTTATTAACGAAGTCGTTGAATTTGATCTGATTAAAGATCACTACATAAAACCTAAGAAATTTGCGCAAAAGCCTGCCCCATTATTCCTGGAGGGACAAATGCATGCGCTGAGATTATCCCAAGATACTAAACAAGCTTTTGATATTTATAAAGCAACCAGGAAAAGCGCGCTTTTTGATAAGAAATTACGCATGTATAAGGTAACTGCCCCGCTTGATAGTATGCCGGAAGAAATCGGCAGGTGCCGGATATTTACCCCTGGGTGGCTGGAAAATGAATCCATCTGGCTACATATGGAATATAAATACATGCTGGAGCTGCTTAAAACCGGCCTGATTAAAGAATTTTATTCGGAATTTAAAAACGTGCTTATTCCTTTCCAGGATCCTCAAAAATATGGCCGCAGTATTTTAGAAAACTCATCTTTTCTGGTAAGCAGCGCTTTCCCGGATAAGAACTTGCACGGCAATGGCTTTGTGGCCAGGCTTTCAGGCTCAACCGCAGAATTCCTGCAAATCTGGTTGATTATGAATGCCGGCACCAACCCATTTTATTTGGATAACAACAGGCAGCTTAATTTAACCTTTAAACCATATTTGCCGGGTTGGTTATTTAACCGAAAAGGAGAATATTCCTTTAATTTCTTAAGCTCAATCCAGATAACTTACCATAACCCCAAAAGAAAAGATACCTTTGGGAAAAACAACGCAAAGGTATCTAAAATAACTCTTTTTGAAAACGGTAACCCCATAGAGTTTAATTCCGCAACTATCCCTTCAGTCTTCGCTCAGAAAATAAGGTCTCGTCAGATTAATAAAATCGATATTTATCTAGAATAAGTTAAAATTTGCGGCGGTAATAAGCGCGGATAATATGCTGAGTATCCAAGGTGAGCATGCTGCCACCATACGGATCCAGAGAAGACATGTTACCAAGAGAGCTGGTATCTCCTACCCCATACTGCAGACTAAATTCATCGTCTTTTGATGGCATATACCTAAACTCACTGAAAAAATTATGATGCCCTACAACACCATCCGTAAGAACGTAATCCGTACCATTATAAACAATATCTTTACACCGGGAGTAAATATATTTAAATGACATGCCAATTTTTTCAGTAGGCATATAGGTAACTTCCATCCCCATATGGTTCATATTGTCGTTAATTAAGGAAGCGGTTTCATATTCATTACGCGTATAATCAAGATAAATTTCCATATTTTTCATCGGGGTAATCCGCAAACCCGTCTTAAAAACATTGTAAAAATCATAGGGAGCCTGAGGAAAGATCCCTTGCCCATAAAGAAACGGCGCAACACTGCTATAATAATTACCATTCTGATAATAACGCCCGTATAAAGATGTATCATCCCTTAAGATATTCTGGGGGAAATTACCATAAGCTAATGTATAATCATTTGTGCGTTCATATACGCCGTTTAAACTTAACCAATCAAAGAAATCATAATTTAAACCTAATGAACCGGTTTTAATCGAAGGATCTTCCCCGTCAGGAACAGCGGCATTTGCAAGAAATTCCCCTGTTGAGCCGTCATAGATATACGGGTCAATCCCGCCTACGGTTTTAGGCATCTTCTGATAAATACCAAGAACCTTAGCGGTTAATTTATCCGTTACCTTTACCGTCGCCTCATCGCGCACCACATTCTCGGTAAATTTACCGTTAACATTATGCACATTACGCATGTCAAAAAGGTTGTAGAATCTGTCTTCCAGGAAAGTTTCAATGCGAAAACCTAAAGTATTCCTGCCCACATCAATACCATCGCCGATACGCGTGGAATTAAGCTCATCCCAATTGGTATTAGATCCTTTTAAACCTTGAGAGTAATAATCCATGGGCTTACGGAAATGTATATGCCTTGACCAAAAAACATCCTGGCGGCTGTTATGAAAATCAGAAAGAGCTGAATCAAAACCCTTATCCATACGGCTGGCATAAAATTTACTCTTAACCAGGAATGACTCACCTTTATCCAACGCTATTTCGTCATAGCCATACTTTAAATCCATAATACTTTGCTGCGGATAACGCGTAATAAAAGAAAAATAATAAGCATTACCGCGGGATTCGGTTTCGTAAGTCGAATTAGTCATATCGTAATTAGACTTAGAGGTAAGGATCTCTGCCTGGGCTTTTAAGCCATCCGCGATTTCATAGCCTAAATCAATGCCTCCGACAAAATTCTGGCTATCCAGTTCTTGCGGATCGGTTTTATACCCTAAACGGGAGGTAAAAGTACCGCCAAGCATAAAATTATCCGCAAATTTATGTTTTAGGCGACTGGCAGTAATTAAATTATCTGCTACATCGTAATCCTGCCAAAGAGTCTTAGGTGTAGCTACGGTAGTATCGAAGGTTGTAGATTCCTGCGGCTGTAAACTGAAGGAAAAACCGCGCAAAGCGGTAAGGTATCTTCCAGTGCTGTCCTTCGAAATAAATGAAAGCGAATCATCCCAATAACCCTTCGTAAAGGTAGCCGGATTTGAAAAATCTCCGGCATGATATACTCCGGAAGTATAGGAACGCAACCACTTGCTATCCTTCCACCATATTCCGTGGTTACTTATATTTAGCGGATCATCAGAAGTATAGGCCTGGTCCTGATAAGCCATTGGGAAGGCGCGAAACTTAACCGTATCATTAGTATAATCCAGCCATAACTCGCGGATCGGCTGGAACTGCATATCAATATCGGATTCCGGAATACTGTATCCTGAAACGGTAGTGGCAGCCACCTTTCCTTTTACAACTTTTAACTCCGAAAGGTTCAGCGCAGCGCCATAAATACCGCTGTAATAAGTATGGTTTAAAGTATAACCTGTATTTGCCCAATACAATAACTGGATATCCGCAGTATCCGCACCATCGCTTACAGTCATCTTACTACTTTTACCAGTAAAACTCCAGGGATCTACGGTAATATTTGTATGGAAGTTAAACCCCTTCTCGTTTTCAGTATCTAAATTAATACTCAGTGAATCATATATAGCGGGATCGTAAGTATTAAAGCCTCGATTATAGGCGGAGTTTGACAACATGCGCCAGCTAAAGAATTTTTCATTTAGATCAAAGTTAGCCCGCTTCCAAATAAAATCATTAGAAGTAACTCCGAAGCTAACCTGCATTTCCCCGCTTATTCTTAATGGCCCAGTCTTTATGCCTTTTTTCTCATCTTTTTTCTTTACGCTTTTATCCGAAGAATCTTTAGCAGTGTAAGCAGGAATCCAGGTTGCCTCCTCCGCGCTCTTTGAATTATTGAGCGCCTGTTCCATAGCCTCTTCTTTTGATAATACAGGTTTCTCGGCTTTTGATAATACAGGTTTCTCTACTTGTGCAACCAATGGTGCTTCTTGCGCTTTCTGCGCTATGTGCTCCTGCGCCAATATCACGGGTTTCAGGGGAGGCAAAGATTTAGCTATTACAGGATCATCTTTATAGCCCAAATCCCCGTTAAATATTTTATTGATATAATCTTTGGCTTGCTGATTATTGGGATCAATTAAGAGAACCTTAGTAAATTCCGAAAGGGCATCGTCAAGCTTACCTTGGATATAAAAAGTCTTTCCCAGCTCGCAAAGATAATCTACTTCCAGATTTTGGCTAAAGGCAGGAGTGGCGCTTAAAAAAATAAGCGCTAAAAAAACTAGCGCCATAGTTTTATATATATAAGTTTGCTTACTCATAGTTGTTAATATTATATATAAAACTATAATTATGTCAATAAAAAACCAGGCGATATAGCTACCTGGCTAGAAATTGAATACTAGGTATAAATTAACCGACCTGTTCGCTTAATTTCTCATTAGCGGTAAGCTGGATACTTAGGGTATGCACAAAAACAACAAGAAAAAATTTGCCTTTATTTACCGCCAGTAAACTGCCCTTGATCTTACAGAAGAAATGTTCCCGTTTTTGCCTGGTATTTCTTTCTTTTAAAACATATAAATACGGGGTCGGTTTTACGACGTCGGCTTTTTCAACCTGCTTTATCATGCAGGCAAAATGCCGGCGAACCACACTGTGCACGCCCTCCTTATCCGTTATCTCGGAGCTGGCGATTACCCTGCGGCTTCTATCGGCGGATGTCAAATTCTTATACAGTAGATCACGCATATTTACCTTAAACTAGCTGGATTGCCAATCGGCAACCCAGCTCTCCTCCTTTAGCTAGTGGGGATGATAGTTTTATTCACTATAATTATGCAATCAAAAAAAGGCCATTTCAATAGGAAAAGACCTTAAAAAGAAAGCGCTTACTTTAATTGTCGACGGAAAAATTAATTCTTGGGTTTTTTAAAATACAGGCGGGGTTCCTTGCCTTGCGCTAGTCTCAAAAGGTTAGCCTTGTGCCGGATAATCACAAAAAAGCATAATATTAAACTAACAATCAATAAAATACCGGATTGCTTAAAGAAGAAAACAGAAACTGGCAGGGCTATTGCAGCAACAATTGAGGCCAAGGAAACTATCCGCCAGATCATGAAAATTGTTAACCAGGTTAAGACCAAAATACCAATTACCACGCCTAATCCGGGTAATTTTAACGCCAGACCAAGTAATACGCCAAAACTAGTTGCTATACCTTTACCACCTTTAAACCTAAGGAAAATAGTCCAATTATGCCCACAGATGGAACATAAACCCATGATAATACGTAAGTTATGCTCCTGCCATAAAATAGGTTTACCGCTAAAATAGTCTCCTAAGAAAACAACCACTACGAAACCTTTAAGAATATCTAACAATAAAACCGTAATTCCCGCCCCTTTCCCCAAGACACGCATGGCATTAGTAGCGCCAATGTTGCCTGAGCCGGCCTTACGTATATCAACACCCTTGAGTATCTTACCAAAAAGATAAGCTGTGGGTATTGATCCTATTAAATAACTAGCTGCTAATGCGACGGTTATCCAGAGCATATAATATTTTAAACCCTCTCTTTACGTAATCTACCCCTGAAACAACGGTAAAGATTACCGCAATCCACCAGACAAAAGCGGCCATTTTATATTGCAACAAGACAAAGACCACTGAAAGCATTTGAAATATAGTAGTAAGCTTACCCCATTTAGTTGGATGCACATCCAGGGACTGCTTGACCATATATATAACCACTGCCCCTATAATAATAATTACATCCCGCGATATTACAATAAAGCTGACCCAAAGCGGGAATTTTAATATCATTCTGCTCATGGGTGATAAAAATATAAAAGCGCTCATTAGTAAAAGCTTATCTCCCAGAGGATCCAAAATTAATCCCGCCTTTGACTGTAGCTTGGCTTTTCTGGCAATAAAACCATCCAGGCCATCGGAAATTACACCTAGAATAAATATAACTAAAGCCAGGTTTCTTAAGAATTGCCTTTCAGGAGTATAGTATACGAGACAAGCAATGAAAAATGGGACGCTTAAAATACGGAATGTTGAAATTTTATTAGCTATATTCATTTGATTACCCTTATGCGATGTATTGGCCAATAAATAACCAGGGCTTGTCCAAGTAAATTTTCTTTAGGCACAAACCCCCAGTAACGGCTATCCTTGGAAGAGACAGAGTTGTCTCCTAAAACAAAATAACTGTCTTTTGGCACCACGATCTTCTGCCCTTCAGCAGCAAAGTCACCCCGGTTATAATAATAAATCTGCTTAAAAATCGAATCATCTGCCGGTTTATCATCAATATATATTGAGCCACCTTTAATCTCTACGGTTTCCCCAGGCAGGCCGACTAGCCTTTTAATAAAATCCTTCTTCTTATCCTCAGGGTAAACAAAAACCATCACATCCCCTCTTTTTGGCTCTCTTACGGCAGGCAGGTAAAAATTAAAGAACGGAACCTTAACTCCATAAATAAACTTATTTACCAATATCAGATCCCCCTCCTGCAAAGTCATACGCATTGACCCTGTGGGGATCTTAAAGGCCTGGACCACAAATGTACGGATAACCATAGCCAAGAGAAAAGCAATAATGATAGACTCAACCCAATCACGTAATACAGATTTCTTTTTTAAACTCATATTTTTAATACCTCCAGAAATGCCTCTTGCGGAATCTCTACCTTACCAAACTGCTTTAACCGCCGCTTCCCTTTTTTCTGTATATCCCAGAGCTTGCGTTTACGAGTAATATCCCCTCCGGAACATTTACTCGTAGCGTGTTTTCCCACCGGTCGCACCTTTTCAGAAGCTAAAATCTGGCTGCCTATAGCCGCCTGTATAACCACTTCAAAAAGCTGGCGGGGAATCAACTCCTTTAATTTGCCTACCAAAAGATGGGCGCGCGAGGTAGCCTTTTCCTTAAACATCAGAGAAGAAAAAGCATCACAGACCTGGCCATTTAACAATATATCCAACTTTACCAATTTTGTCGGCAGGTACTCTTTAAACTCATAATCCATAGAACCATAACCGCGGGTAATCGATTTAATACGGTCATAAAAATCAACGATTATTTCAGAAAGAGGAATCTGGAAAATAACTTTTACGCGATCCTCGCTCAAGTATTCATTTGAAACAAATACCCCCCTGCGGGACTTAGTAAAATCGCATACCGCTTCTATAGAATCAACCGGAACAATCATTAACAGGCTGGCGTATGGTTCCTGTGCCTCGGCTATATCTTGCAAAGCGCAGAGTTTAATCGGAGTATCCACTTCAATAAGCTGGCCATCTTTAGTTTTTATGCGGTAAACTACATTCGGCACAGTAAGAATAAGATTTAAATTGTACTCGCGCTCAAGCCGCTCCTGAACAATCTCCATATGTAAAAGGCCTAAGAAACCGCAACGAAAACCTGTACCAAATGACTGGGAATTTTCCGGCTCAAACACAAAAGATGCATCTGAAAGTTTTAATTTATCCATAGCATCGCGCAATTCCGGAAAATCCGCCGGATTAACCGGATAAATACCGCAAAAAACCAGAGGCTTGACCTTGCGATATCCCGGTAAAGCTTCCGTGCAGGGATTCTTAGGATCAGTAATCGTATCTCCGATAATTACCTCCCGGGGATCCCGCATGTTAGCGGTAAAGTAACCCACTTCCCCGCAAGTCAAAGAATCTACAGCAGAATATTTTAAGTCTTTAAAAACACCCAGTTCTTCAATTTTATAGATCTTTCCCGCGTGAAACATCTTTAATTGAGTCTTAGGGGTAATTTGCCCGTCTATAACTTTTACAAAAACGACTACACCTTTAAAAGCGTCAAAACGACAATCAAAAATTAAAGCCTTAAGCGGTTTTTCAATTTCTCCGCTGGGGCTGGGGATTGTTTCAATAATCCGGTCTAAGATTTCAATAACCCCCGTACCTTCTTTCGCTGAAGCCAGAATTATCTCTTCCCCCTTAAAACCCAGAACAGTTTCTACCTGTGACTTGACCTTTGCAACATCAGCGGAAATTAAATCGATTTTATTAATTACCGGAATAACATGCAGGTTATTGTCTAAGGCCAGGTAATAATTACCTACAGTTTGCGCTTCTATCCCCTGCCCGGCATCCACCACAAGTATCGCGCCTTCACAGGCGGCCAATGATTTTGATACTTCATAAGTAAAATCCACATGACCCGGAGTATCAATGAGATTAAGGATGTACTCCTTATTGAACTTTTTAGAAAAGTAATTCAATCTGACCATAGAGGCCTTAATTGTAATACCGCGTTCTTTCTCCAACTCCATGTCATCAAGCAGCTGATCACCTTTATGACGTATATCAACAGCCCCAGTTAGCTCTAATATCCGGTCAGCTAAAGTAGATTTGCCGTGGTCGATATGCGCGATAATAGAAAAATTCCGAAGCAGCGACTTATCCATTTGTTTTACACAACTCCAGCATCTTCTCCACAACCTCTTCTATGGAAAGCTCAGTTGTATCAATATAAATTGCATCCTCTGCCTTACGTAAAGGAGAAACTTCTCGAGTAGAGTCAATCTTATCCCGGTTAGACAAATCCCTTGCTACATCATCTTCTGCGATATTCTGGTTGACCACTTTTAATTCCTTAAAACGCCGGTTCACCCGCACCTTTGCGGAGGCATCAATAAAAAACTTCTTTTCAGCATGGGGAAAAACTACTGTGCCGATGTCCCTGCCCTCCAAAACACAATTCCCCTTTTTTCCAAGCTCCCTTTGCATTTTAACTAATACCTGCCTAACTCCTTTAATTTTGGAAACATCAGAGACATGCTGCGTAATCCGCGGCCGGCGTATCTCCAGGGATACTTCTTTATTATCAAGAAAAACGCTTAACGAACCATCGGAGTTACTTCGCAAATCAATATTAGTCTCTAAAGCCAATTCATTAATTTTACGCTCATCGGAAATATCAATATTATTATCCAGCGCCTTCAAAGTCAGGGCCCTATACATTGCCCCGGTATCTATATAAAGAAAACCTAATCTTTTAGCTAAGATTTTGGCTACCGTACTTTTGCCAGCTCCGGCAGGACCATCAATGGCAACAATCATCCTAGTTTCTCTCTTTTTTTCTTAGCGGCTAAAAGAATATTTGTTAAAAGTTTCTTATTCTTTCTTTTTAAGGCAAGTTTTAAAAGGGCAAGCTTTGCTTGGAAGGTTGTTAGGCAAGCCACCAGGTTTCCACGATTGCTTAAGAAAACCTCACTCCAAAGATTGGCGTCTGAAGCGGAAATGCGCGTAGAATCTTTTAGGCCTCCTGAACTTAAGCTTAAGAATTCCATCGGAATACTCCCCATCAAAGAAAAGACAACAGCGTGTGGCAGATGGCTGGTAAACGCTAAAATCTGATCATGTTTTTTAGGGGAAAGAATGACTACCTTACTGCCTAGCCTGCGCCAAAGAAGACTGATCTTATTCAAAACCTTCTTATTGGTTTTAGCAGCAGGAGTAACAATACAGATAGAATTGGCAAAAATACCCTCTTGAAGGTTAGTAACCCCTCTTTTTTCTGAGCCTGATAAGGGGTGACATCCGAGAAAGTTAGGAATAACACGGCTTATTTTATAGACGATTGTTTCTTTAGTACTGCCCACGTCAATAACTATACAATCTTTCTTTATCTTTGTTGCAATCTTAAAAGCAATATCAATAATTGCGTCGACCGGCGTCGCCAATATAACCAGGTCCGCGTCTTTTACTGTTTCCAAAGACGAACCGATATAATCGATAGCCCCAGCCTTTTTGGCCAACCGGACATTTCTCCGGTGCCGGCTTAAACCAACAATCTGAGAAACTAAATGTTTTTTCTTTAAGGCTAAACCTAAGGAACCGCCGATTAAACCCGTGCCGATAATTACTACTTTATTAAACAGCTTCATAGATATCTCTCCCCACAGAGTTAGCTATCTTCTTAAGCTCATCCATAAGACTGGAGAATTTTTCCGGGATGAGCGACTGTTCACCATCAGAAACAGCCTCCTCAGGATGATTATGCACTTCAATAATCAAACCATCGCAACCTGCGGCAACGCCCGCCTTAGCCAGAGCCGGGACCAGTCCCCATTTACCGGCAGCGTGAGACGGGTCAACAATAATTGGCAGATGCGATAACTGCTTGGTAACTGGAACCGCGCTTATATCCAAGGTATTACGAGTTGAGTCTTCGAAAGTACGTATGCCCCGTTCACAAAGAATCACCGAGAAATTTCCTCCGCTTAAGATATACTCAGCAGACATAAGCATATCCTTGACGGTAGAGGCCATTCCGCGTTTTAAGAGCACCGGTTTCTTAGTAGCGCCTACCTCTTTCAACAGATTAAAATTTTGCATATTGCGGCAACCAATCTGCAAGATATCTGCGTAACTGGCAACTAAACCTACATCGCGGGCATCCATTACTTCGGTTACCGTAACTAAACCTAATTCATTACCTACTTCCCTAAGCATCTGCAACCCTTCTTTGCCTAAACCCTGAAAACTATAAGGAGAGGTCCTGGGTTTAAAAGCCCCGCCGCGCAGTACAGTTGCACCGGATTTTTTTACCTCTCTGCCTATTTCAAACAAACGGTCGATATTCTCAATTGAACATGGCCCGGCCATAACCACTAAGGATTTACCGCCGATCTTTACCCCCTTGCCAAGCTCAATTACTGAATCCTCTTTTTTAAACTCACGGGAAACCAAACGATACGGAGAAAGTACCGGGATAACTTTTTCAACTCCCGGAAAGACTTCCAGGGGAGTGACACGCAACACATCTTCAGGCCCGATAACCCCGATGATTGTCCTCTCTGAGCCCTTAGAAACATGAGGGGTTAAACCTAAAGCCTTTACTTTATCAATAATATGGCTAACTTCTGCCTCGGTAGCTTCCGGCCTTAAAACAATAATCATCAGATCTTCTCCTAGCCCAGAAAGGGCACACCCGCGCAAATCCGCTAAGCGCGGGGTGTTAGCACTTTTCTTAAAACGCGGATGAATCTTTCGTTTTCTTTTTGAGTGCCGATAGTTACGCGAATAAAATCTTTTAAACCATATTGTTTCATGTCGCGGACAATCACTCCAAATTTAAGCATTGCTTTAAAAACCTCCAAACCGTCCTTGCCCGTATCAACCAAAATAAAATTAGCCACTGAAGGAAGGAAACCCAGCCCCAGCTTAGATAACTCTTGATAAATAAAATCTTTTCCTCCTAAAACCAGCCGGCGTGTCTTCTTAAGGAAATCTTTGTCATCTAAAGCAGCCAATCCCCCTACCTGGGCCAGCATATTAACGTTAAAAGGCTGCCTGACTCTCTCCATATAAGAAATAAGTTCGCCTTCAGCAATAGCATATCCCAGGCGTAACCCTGCCAAGCCGTAAGATTTAGAAAAAGTCTTAAGGATAATAACCTTCTTCTTCCTTCTTAGATAACTTAATGAATCCGGATAATCATCCACATCAATAAAGGCATCATATGCTTCATCAAAAACAACCACCACTCTTTCAGGCAAGGCATCCAGGAAATCCGCAACTTCATATTTAGTTACATAGGTACCGGTTGGGTTATTGGGGTTAGCGATAAAAATCAGTTTTGTTTTTTTATCCACCAGTTTAAGTAACGCCCCTAGATCATATTTAAAATAACGCAAAGGCGCCTTCTTAATCTTGCGGTCATTAACCTGCGCGATAATCTCATACTCTAAAAATGTAGTATCAGCGGTAATAATATTTTCATCCGCTTCCACAAAGGTTTTAATCACTGTATCAATAAGCTCATCAGAACCATTTCCAAGGATAAAGTTCTCCGGCTCAAGAGAAAAATACTTAGCCAGCCTCTTCCTTAGATAAAACCCTTGCGAATCCGGGTAGCGGTTAATTCCGGATAAGTATTTCTTTATTGCGCTGACTGCTTTAGGTGAGGGCCCTAACGGATTCTCATTAGAAGCCAGCTTAATCACCTCATTTAACCCTAATTGCCGCTTAGTTTCCTCTATGGGCTTTCCGGCAACATAAGGTTTTATATTTAAAACACTGCTACGTACTAATTCCTTCACTTTATTATTCTCCTATAGGATAAGAACCTAATATTTTTAAATATGAGCATTTGCGTTCTAACTCGCTTAATGCCCTCTTAATCTTATAATCATCCTGGTGTCCTAAAATATCTACAAAGAAATAATATTCCCAGGCCTTCTTTTTTGAAGGACGGGATTCAATCTTAGTAAGATTAACCCCATATTTACGAAAAGGTAAAAGCAACTCATATAAAGCGCCTACACGATCTTTAATTGAGAAAAGCAACGATGTCTTATCATGGCCTGTACGCGCTGCTACATTCTTGCCCACCACCAGAAAGCGGGTTATATTTTGCAAAGAATCCTGGATGCCAGAAGCCAGCACTTTTAAACCATAGGTTTTAGAAGCTAAAAGAGAGGCGATGGCAGCGCTATTCTTCTCTTTCTTTGCCAGTTCAGCCGCGCGGGTAGTACTGGATACATCCACTAATTCAGCATTAGGCAAATTTTTTTGCAGCCAGATGCGGCATTGGCCAAAAACCTGAGGATTAGAGTAAACCTTACGGATTTTATTCTTCGCACAATTTGCTAGTAAATTATGAGATACATTTAAAATCACCTGCGAACAAATCTTTAAATCAGAATCAACCAGCATATCTAAAGTATGTGTCACCGCACCTTCAATAGAATTTTCTACCGGGACAACCCCATAATCTGCAGCACCCCTTTCTACCTCTAGGAATACTTCGGGTATACCCCCACAGGCAACATAACTCATCTGCAAACCAAACCTTTTTAAAGCTGCCAGGTTACTAAAAGACGCCTGCGGCCCCATATATGCTATCTTTAAAAGTTTCTCCAGAGCCAGGCTGGCGGACATAATCTCACGGTATATTGCCTCAAGCGCGCTCTTTTTCAGGGGACCTTTGTTTAAAAAAGAAACTCTGCGCAAAACCTGCATCTCCCTTTCAGGCGAATAAATACACTTGCCGGTATTAATTTTTTCCTTACCGATATTCTTGGTTATCTCAGCACGCAAATTCAATAAGTTGATTAGCTTACGGTCAAGCATATCAATTTTATTACGCATTTTGTCCAGGGTCATTTTTAGCCTCCAGATTCACTTCAGGTATCGGTTCGATATCAGTTTTTTCTTCTATTTCTTTTGCCATGGCGCTAAATTCATCCATTTTAGGAAGGGCATCTAAAGACTTTAAACCGAAATGCTCTAAAAACTGCCGGGTTGTGCCATAAACAAAAGGCCTACCAGGAATCTTTTTCCTACCGCAGATACGAATCAAATTCTTATCCAAAAGGCTTTTCATTACCCCATCAACGTTTACGTTTCTTAAAGACTCGATCTCCGTCCTGGTCAGCGGTTGCTTATAAGCGATAATCGCCAAACTTTCAAGAGCAGGCTTAGATAACTTATCGCTAAACCGGCATTTAAAAAGCTTCTTCAAAAATGGAGAGAAAGTTTTAGAAGCAATCATTTGAAATCCGCCGGCAATCTCGATTACGCGTAAGCCCCTGTTTTGCGTTTCATATTCGCTCTTTAGTTCATCAATACTTTTACGCACACTAACTGCTTCCGAAATATCCAGGACTTTCTTTATCTGCTCAACAGTCACCGGCTTATCCGATGCGAAAATTAATGCTTCTACGGCTGATTTTAAATTATTCTCTTCCATCTTTATTTATTAAGTTGCCTCTGTTTATAAACCAGATTCAATAATTCTTCTGTTGTATTAATCTGTGTATTTGATTCCAGGACCTTTTTAATCATGCTCACGGCTTCCGTTCTTTTGTATTCCAACTGCAATAACACATCTAAAGCTTCTTCGGATATACCTTTTGCTGAAGATTTCTCCTGCGTATCGCGATCCTGGATTAACCCAAATTTACCTACCTTATTCTGCAGTTTGGCCACAATTTCTTTAGCCCTCTGTTCGCCTATACCGGGAAGTGATTTAAGAAAAACTAAATCCCCTTCATCAATCGCCTTGGCAATTAATGAAATGGGTTTATTTAAAGCCTTTAGCGCCGCGCGCGGCCCTATACCTGAAACAGTAATAAAAACTTCAAAGAAATCTTTCTCCACCTGGCTCAAAAATCCAATCAGTATCGGTATGCTTTTGGCTTGATCAACTTGATAATAATGGTAAGTCAGAAGGGTAATCTTTCCATCAGAACCGCATGACTCGCTAATGCGCTGCATAACGCAGGCGGGGATAAAAATATCATAGCCTATCCCGCCTAAATCCAGGACTAAATAATTTTCCCCTTTGTCCGAAATCTTTCCCGTAATCCTAGAGATCATATTTTTGACTTTATAATATAACTATGCGCTATAGCTAGCGCTAATGCGTCAGTAACATCCATATAGCGCGGCAAAGTTTTTATCCCTAAGGTATTGGCAACCATCCTCTGAACCTGAGCCTTAGAAGCCAGCCCCTTGCCTACAATTGCTTTTTTTACGCGCGTAGCGCCATATTCAAAAAAAGGAATACCTTTACTGGCCGCCGCCAGGCAGATAACCCCTCTTGCCTGGCCTAGAATATAGGACGTTGTGGGATGCCGGTAATGTGAATATATTTTCTCAAGTACCAAACAATGCGGGTGAGTATCATCAATCAATTTAATGATCCCGCGGTATATTTTATCCAGCCGCTTCGACGTATCCTCTTTAGCCCGGGTTTGAATTATTCCCGCTTCATGCAAAGCCAAACAATTTCCTTTGGCCTGAATCACACCATAGCCGGTAATAGCTAAGGCGGGGTCAACCCCTAAGATGATCATTCTTCAGAAGCAACCTCATTTAAAATCTCATCCGGTATGTCAAAATTAGCATAAACCTGCTGCACATCATCATGTTCTTCCAGGGCTTCTATTAAACCCAAAACCTGTTTTGCCTCATTACCTGCGACCTTTACGGTAGAAGACGGAATCATGGTTAATTCGGCATCCTCCCATTTTATTCCTTTATCCTGAAGCGCCTGTTTAACCTTTTCTAAATCCTGAACAGAAGTGAAAATTTCATAGACATCATCTTCATGTTTCATATCTTCAGCCCCGGCATCCAGAACGATATTCATAAGCTCATCTTCTTTGATTTTATCTTTAGACACTGAAATATAACCCTTTTGAGTAAACATCCAGCTTACCGAACCGGCACCGGCCATATTTCCGCCTCTTTTCGACATAATATTACGCAACTCAGCAGTAGAGCGATTTTTGTTATCAGTAAGCGAATCGACTAAAATCGCCACCCCACCTGGGCCATAAGCTTCATACATTACCGCCTCATAAACTATCCCGGGAAGCTCGCCCGTACCACGCTTAATCGCCATCTTCACGTTATCCGACGGCATATTTGCTTCTTTAGCCTTCTGCATTATCGCGCGCAAACGCGGATTACTATCAGGATTGCCACCACCATCCCTGGCTACCACAACAAGCTCTTTAATAATTTTAGTAAAAGTTGCCCCTCTCTTAGCATCAGCTATACCTTTTTTACCTTTATTTGTCTTCCATTTCGAATGACCTGACATAAGTTCCTCCTCTTGGATTTACTAAATAACTGTTTGATTAACTTAAAACCTTTAACTTTAATGAAGCAGGCAGAATAAGCCGGGTTCTGTCTTGATGCGAGTTTGCGCATCGATTAGTGGCTATTCCTCTCAATCAGCGCGTTACCACGCCAACTTTAGCAGTTTACCCGAGATTATTCTCCCGCCTAAGCGGAAACGCGCCGGATCAGCGCTCATCTCCTATTCTACATTGCTCCACGCAGAGATTGCCGCGTTTCACCTCGCTAGCCTTGCGGCCGCTACTCGTCTCTGTGGCTCTAATCCGCATGTTTATTCAACAGGGACGGGAATTACCCGTTGCGTTATCCTCTGGAGCCCGGACTTTCCTCCCTACTTACATAGGGCAGCCACATTCTGCCTGCTCATTATCAAAGAGAATTATTCTTTAATGTTACCTTGATTGCTTCTGTTGCCAATTTATCTGCGCAAGTATTCATTTCCCGCGGAATATGATTAACCATGACTTTCTCAAAACCGCTTAAAAGATGCACTGAGCGCTCATACAAACCTATTAATCCTTCATGCCTGACTTTATAAACCCTGTTTATCTGCCTGGCAAGAAGTTGGCTATCCGTATTAATCTTTAAACTCTTAGCCTTTAATAACAAGGCCTCCTCGAGCGCGTATATAAGCGCGGTGTATTCAGCTATGTTATTCGTAGCCTTACCGATATAACTTGAAATTTGTTTAAGCAACTGCCCATTGCGGTAAATTACAATTCCCACACCGCTATGCCCAGGATTACCCTTTGAGGCGCCATCAATATAAATCTCTAAGCAACTCATTCTGAAATGTAAAAAATACGGTTACATACTTCACAAGTAACAATATGCTCATACATCTTAATCAAATTAATCACCTGAGGAGGCACTAACATATGGCACCCGCCGCAGGAATTATGCACAACCGTAACAATCGCCAGTCCATCCCGACTGGAAAGTATTCTTTCGTACTCAGACAGCATCTTAAGATCAATTTCCGGAGTAATTTGTTTTCTTTGCGCTTGCAACTGATTCAGGCGGTCATCAATTTCTTTTACGCGCAACTCAACCTTTTTCTTCTGCTCAAGAAAACCCTTTTCCTCTTCTTTAAGCTTTAAATTCTCCTGGTCAATCTGCGCTTTAATTTTATCTGAATCCTCAAATGAAATAAGAATCTTCTCTTCAATTACTGAACCGTCAGCTTTGGCATCGGCGATCTGCTGCAACATAGTCTGAAATTCTTTGTTGGTCTTTAAAGAATAGAGCTGGCTTTGCAGTTTCTTTACCGCCTCAGCGTTGGTCGCAAGTTCCAACTCTTTTTCCTTGCGCTGTTTTTGCAAATCAAGAGAATTCTTTTCAAGCAGAGCCAAGCTCTGTTTTTTAGCTTCAAAAGATAGCTCAATCGCTTTAATCTCTAAAGGTTTTGCTTCCTTTTCGTTTTCCAAGGCATAAATCTCGCTGTCTAATCCCTGTAGTTTTACTAAACCAATAATCTGCGCTTTTAGGTCTATTGTAGCCAACTTATCTCCTGGTTTATTCTATCCTAACTAAAAATATAAAACCTAATAATTAATTGGGCGATAGGGGATTCGAACCTCTGACATCTACAATGTGAATGTAGCGCTCTAACCAACTGAGCCAATCGCCCATAAAAAATCTATACTGGGCCCACAGGGACTCGAACCCCGGACCAATTGATTATGAGTCAACTGCTCTAACCGACTGAGCTATGGGCCCTAAAAATAATACTATATATTACTATTTTTAGCGGGTTTTAGCAAGTTAAAAAGGGATTATTTTTCTTTCTTGATAACAGTAAGGAAGTTGTTTACGATTCGAGGGTCAAACTGGGTTCCGGAGGATTTTTTAATCATATCTATAGCTTTGGCCTTAGTAAAAGCCTTATGATACGGCCGATCGCTAATTAAGGCCTGATATACATCGGCAATAGCAATAATTCTGGCCCCGATTGGAATGTCCTCGCCCTTTATCCCGCTAGGGTAACCCTTACCATCCCATCTTTCATGATGATAAAAAATAAACGGGATTAAGGCATGCAAAAACTGGATAGGCCGTATTATATCTGCCCCGATCTGCGGATGTTTTTTAATCTCCTCAAACTCTCTTCTATTAAGCTTGCCTTTTTTGAGCAATATGTTTTCACTGATGCCAATCTTTCCTAAATCATGCAGCATAGCCGCTTGTTTAATCAATTCCACATCTTCTTGAGGCAGATTTAAACATTTAGCGATTTCTGTTGCGTAATGCACGGTGTTTTCAACATGTTCACCGGTATAATGATCCTTTAATTCAATGGTTTTAGCAAACGCAAAAATTGATTCTGACAGGCCCTGTTTTGATTTCCTGGTAAGCTTATCAATCGTCTTCTTTAAAGTTTTCACCCCTGCCGCTTTAGGAGTCTTGCTTTTTTTAGACAGGTTATTCATATCTAAAGTAGAATAAGCCCGGTTACCTCCCTGTTCCTTGGCCTTATTAAGCACGGTGTTAGCCAAATTAACTAAATCCATCCCGTTTTTTGCCCTATCATCCGGAAAAGAAACCGCAGCCAGGCTTAACTTCAACCTTACGCTGTGCTTCTTATTGCCAAAATTAATAAAATTCAATGATTCCAGTAATCTCTGCGCCATGCTAAAAGCTAAATCCCTGTTTAACCTCGGTGAAATAATCAGGAATTCCTCTCCGGCATAACGGATAAGGGTATCGTAGCGGCGTACCATACGCTTAAGCTGTTTGGAGAGTTGTTTTAAAACCAGATCCCCAAAAGCAATCCCATAAACGTCATTTATGGATTTAAAATAGTCAATATCCAACATAATGATCGCTAAACTATGGGCAAACCTACGGGTCCGGTGGAACTCCACCTCGACAACATCTTGCAGATAACGGCGATTATAAAGCCCGGTTTGCGAATCAACCAGCGAAATACCCTTTAACTTTTCGTAGGATTTAAACAACTCCTGGTGAAGCTTGGTTTTTTCTAATTCCGCTTTTTTATGCAGTGACACTTCCTGAGAGAGATCCGCGGTACGCTCTTCTACGATCTCCTCTAAATGTTCACGGTAACGCCGCAGGCCTTCCTCAATCTGCATCCTTTCACTTATATCAATATTCACCTCAGCAACCAGCCATTCACCATTCTCGTCCTGAAAAGGTATGGTAGTTACCGAAATCGGACGATTGCCCTCTTTGCCCAATATCTCCTGGCTGACTACGGTTTTCTTTGTCTTAAAAGCCTTCTCAATGGCGCAATCGGGGCAAGGAGTCTTACGGTCCATAAAATAATCAAAACAATACTTGCCCTCCCATGGCCCGTATGTCTTTGCCCACTCCGGGTCAATGTAACGGATGCAATAATTTGTATCAATAATATCCAGTCCGGTCTTAGTTGCTCCGAGTATAAACTCAATCTGTTGACGTAATTTCTTAGCTTGTAACTCCGCGGACTCCTTTGATTTGACTTCTGATTCCAATTCTTTTGTGCGATGCTCTACTAAAAGTTCCAGCTTTTCACGGTATATTTGCAATTCATTCTCATTTTTCTTATTTTCGGTAATATCGCGATTACTGGCCCTGCGCCCAAGTAACTTGCCTTCTTTATTATAAATAGGTACACACGCATGATTAACCCAATACACCTGGCCGTTGCGATTAACTATGCGAAAATCTGTTTCTAATTTTATAGAGCCATGTACTGCCTCTTTTACCTTCTTACGGAAAGCTTCAATGTCATCCTTATGCACGATTTTCTCAATTAAACCAGGGTCATCTAGAAAATCTTTTTGCGTATACCCTGTAATACGTTCACACGAAGGAGAAACATAAATCATTTTACTATCCGTACCTTGCCAATATTCCCAGTCATAGGTAAAATCAGCTATGGTGCGAAACCTTTCTTCGCTTATACGCAAGGCCTCTTCAGCATTCTTGCGCTGAGTTATATCACGCGCATACTCTATCACCCCAATCAACTTTTTAGTTTTCTCATCGAACATCGGAAAACTGTAAAGATCAAGATAGCCAATAATATTCTTATCTTTATCCTGGAAGGCAGTAACCTTGTAAGCGGGCTTTAACGTCTCAAGAGTCTCTTTTACCGGACATTTCTCGCAGGGTTGGTTTCTGCCATGAAAAGCCATATAACATTTTTTCCCCACAAGAGGCATATTATGCGCATGCCATCTTTCCTTAGTAGGATTAGTACGTAAAACATTCATCCCTGTATCTAAAACGCTTAAACCGTCCTGAATACTGGAAAATACGCTATGCAGGAAACTGCCCGCGTTGAACAGTTCTTCTTCAATTTTTACGCGGTCTCTTATCTCCTTACGGAGATTCTCATTAAGGCTGGTCAACTCCGCTGTCCTGACTTTAACCCTGATTTCAAGCTCGGAACGGATATCCTTTTGTCTTTCTTCTTCTTTTTTTCGCTGCGAGATATTCCTGGCTATGCCGGTTGTGCCGATTGCATTACCTTGATCATCAAAAACCGGCGTTTTAACAGTCTCTATCCAAATTTCACCGTCTTGCTTATTAACCAATCTTTCTTCAATACATTTACGTTTTTTACTTCTCATTACTTCACAGTCATCAGAACGGTAACTCTCCGCTAAATCCCTGGGCCAGAGATCAAGATCAGTCTTGCCTACAATCTCATCAACCTTAAAACCGCAGGCCTTAGCAAAAGCTTCATTAACCACAATAAATCTGCTATCAATATCTTTAAGCCAGACTATATCCGGGATATTATTCAAGATAGCTTTCTGTTGGAGTTCTGTATTACGCAGCTGCATAACCGCCAGCTCAGGACTACCGCTTAAGTGTTTGAGCTTAGCCAAATCACCCCGGCTTAATTTAATTTTATTTTCCTGTTTTTGATTTTCCATATTTAACTAATTTAACAAAAAAGCAGCCATCCAAAAAGATAAGCTGCTCATGGCATGGTTTGTGACCAAGAAAATATTAATATTCCCTCTGATGCGCTAAGGTCATATCCATAAAAGTACGCAATCTGCGTGAACGTGACGGATGGCGAAGTTTTTTTAAGGCCTTGGCTTCAATCTGCCTGACCCTCTCGCGCGTAACCTTAAAAACATTACCTACCTCTTCTAAGGTACGCGAGGAACCGTCGGCAATACCAAAACGCAAAATCAGGATTTTCTTTTCTCTTTCCGTTAACGTGCTTAAAGCGGAGTTCATCTCATCTTTTAACATTGAACGCACAGTTTCATTTGCCGGAGAAACCGCCTTCTTGTCCTGAATAAAATCACCAAAATGCGTATCCCCTTCATCTCCTATAGGCATCTGCAAAGATATAGGCTCCTGGGCAATCTTCAATATTGATTTTATTTTGCCCTGCGGAAAACGCATTTTATGCGCAATCTCTTCAGGGGTAGGTTCACGACCGTTTTTCTGAACAAAGACCCTTGAAAAACGGATTATCTTATTTATTGTTTCAGTCATATGAACAGGTATTCTAATCGTACGCGCCTGGTCGGCAATCGAACGGGTAATCGCCTGACGGATCCACCAGGTAGCATAAGTTGAGAATTTATAACCGCGCTTATATTCAAATTTCTCGACGGCGCGCATAAGGCCGATATTGCCCTCCTGGATCAAATCAAGAAACGAGAGCCCGCGGTTAGTATATTTCTTTGCTATACTTACAACCAGACGCAGATTTGCCTCCACTAGTTTCTTTTTTGTGCGGCTAAACTTAAGATGAGCAGACTTTATTAATTTCATCTGTTCTTTGATCTTACTGTACGGCTCAGCAATCTCTTTAAGTATCTGAGACTGGCGCTCCCTGCTAGCCTTCCCTGAACGCCTTAAATGTTCCAGTTCCCGAAGTAAAGCGTTTAATTTACGCACTGCCGCTTCAATTACGGAAGTGGTAAAATTAAGCTGCAAGATTAGGTTGATAATATTGCCCTCACTGCGCGAATGCTTTGCTTTAGCTAAAAAACGCTTAAATCTTCCGATAACGCTATTTTTCTTTATCTTAATATCTTCTTTAACCACCTCTTCCATATTAATTTTATCTTCTAAAATATCATTGGCAACAGTTAAGACCTCGTTTCTGGCAAACTTAGTAACCAGGACCACGCGCTTAAATTTATCTTCAGCATCCTCAATCTTCTTAGCCAATTCAATTTCGTTTTCACGGCTCAAAAGCGAAATAGAACCCATCTGTTTTAAATACATCTTTACCGGGTCATCCAAAGGCATAAAACGTTCTTCACTTTTAAGCTGCTCAGTCAACAATTCATCCCGGGCCTGGGCCAAAGTTTGTTTATCCTGCTGCGCCCTGTTTACTGATAAACCCGCATCAGCCTCCCCCTCAACCACCTGGATATCTTCGTTACCCAACAATTCAAAAAGGTGGTCTATGGCCACGGTACTTGAAAGATCCTCAGGCAACAGGTCATTTACTTCATCATAGGTAAGAAACCCCTTGCGTTTACCAAGGGCAATTAGCTTCTCCATATCTTTAGTAGGTTGCTCTCTCTTTTTCATCCTGATTAACCTTTCTTTATTAAATTATGAAATTCCTTAATAAGACTGTTTAATTTTTGTTCATCTCCCAAAGATTGCGCGCTTTTTATCTGTATATGCAGGCGCTCTCTTTGAGATTTTAATCTTTGCACTTTAACACGCGCAATACAGTCATTGACGGCTTTTTCCCTATCCTCCCCCAGAAGCTCCGGCATAAACATAGATTCACAAACCAGCTGGCTGGCATCATCTTCACTGAAATAATTCATCAAAATACTGGGCTCAATATTTTTACCCTGGGTAAACAAATCTTGCATTACTGAAACAACTTTAGCAGTACGCATATCGGCAAAATCAGCAGGTGAAAGCTCATTCATAATCTTCTCAATCAACTCTCTTTCTTCAAGCATGAACTTAATTAAAAGCTTTTCTGCAGGGTTAATTCCCGAGACGGATTTTTTAACACATAAATCTTCGCCTGAACGGCCGGTTAGACTTGGCTTTAATTTATTCAACTCTTCAAGTATATAATGCTCCGGAATCTTAATATCCTCCGAAAGCCGCTTTATATACTCACCTCTAAGAATAGCATTATCAAACTTATTGATCGTTGAAAGCATTTCAGAGGCAATTTTACTTTTACCATGCGCATCTTTTATATTATGACGGCATTTTAAAACCTCCAGCTTATAGTCAAAGAGGCTTTTAGCATTCTGAAGCTTAGCCTTGAAGCTATTAATCCCCTCCTGGCGCACCAAGGTATCAGGATCCATTCCTTTTGGAAGAGGAACGACTTTTACGTTCATACCTTCCTCAATAAGCATATCCAGACTTCTTAGGGTAGCTATTTCACCAGCGGTATCGCCATCATAAATCATTACTACATTGTGCGTGTAACGCTTAAGCAATCTAATCTGTTCTAAGGTAAGCGCAGTCCCCTGTGAAGCCACAATATTATTCAGGCCTTCCTGATACGGAATCATAAAATCCAGGTAACCTTCCACAATTATCGCAAAATCATTCTCCCTTATATAATCTTTGGATAAATTCAAACCAAAAAAATTCTTACCTTTGATGTAAACCGGAGTCTCAGGGGAATTAATATACTTAGGTAAAGTTTTATCCATTACCCTGGCGCCAAAACCAATTACGCGATTACGGATATCAAGAATCGGAAAAATAATACGGTTACGGAAGCGGTCATAATAGCCTCCTGCCTCTTTAGGCAAAATTAACCCGGCTTTTTCCATCAAAGAAAGGCTGATGCCTTTTGACCTTAAGAAATTAATCAGGCTATCCCATCCGGAGGGTGCCAACCCCAGATGAAACTCCTTAATCGTCTGAAGCTTGATCCCTCTATTTAAGAGATAATCGCGGCAGGCTGACGCGCCAGTTGCATGAAGCATATTTTCATAAAAACTTACTGTCAATTCATTAATTTTATAAAGCTGGCTGGTTAAACTAACCTGCCTGGCTATCTCCGGTTTATCTTGTTCGGGCAAGACAACTCCCGCTTTCTTTGCCAGCATTTCAACAGCCTCGGGAAATTCCATCCTTTCATGGCGCATCAAAAATTTAAAAGCATTGCCTGACTCGCCGCAGCCAAAACAATGATAAATCTGGCGGTCAGGAGAAACCGTAAAAGAAGGAGTCTTTTCATGATGAAACGGGCAATTGGCTTTAAAATTACGACCAGCCTTCTTAAGCGGGATATAACCGGAAATAATCTCAATTATATCCACACGGCTTAATATATCTTCTAATAAATTTTCGGGTATACGACCGGACATTATTTATCCTCTTCTGATCCTGGTGAAACCGGAACAGGCAACCACCTGGAATTGCTGTTTTGCGGATTTCTCTATATTATCCAATAGTAAATTTAAGCCCAGGGTATCACTAGATATATGCCCTGCGATAACAACATTAAGATTTGCGTCTTTAACCTTCTTAAGATGCTCTTCGCTTAAATGCATGGAAACCAAGGTTCTCACCCCGGCCTTGTATAATTTGCTAAAAACATCTTTTGACCCCTCTGTGCCTCCGGTCATCTCAAGTAAAATCTTGCCTACCGGCCTTTTTGAATTGCCCAGAATTATGCGCGGACCGGTATTAAACTTTTCGGCAATCTGATACTCGGGAACAGTCTTTAATATCTTAACTATATCTCCAACCAGGACTGGGGCGCTACGCTTCTGTTTAAAAAGACAATCTAAAAACCTATATACATGATTATCAGCAGGAGTATGCAAATTCATATAAGGCATATTCAAGAGCCGGGCCGCGTCCACAGGACGAGTATGATTTTGCGGCAACACCCTGCGCTCAACCTCAAACATCCTTTCTTCAAGCAGCCGGACAGCTGTTTTATAGGCTACTCCGGCCTGCCTTAATAAATCCACCTGCAGCCTCATTACCTCATGCAAGCCTACGTAGGACTTACCCTCAGGATGGTGAGCAACTACCAAATCCAAGCCTTCTTTTTCACGAATGCGATCGGCAAGCAGAAGTTCAGCTACTTCAATGTCAATACCAACCATTATTTTTCTTACTTCTGTACTGGGTTTACCAAAAAGAATCGCTGAATCAGGAAAAGAAACAATCCCTTTTTTATCCCTGCGCGGGTCAGCAACCCGGCCAAAACTGACCGCCTGATTGTAAAAATTAATTAGTTTCATTTTTTAGTAAAATTATCTTTAACTTCATTAACAACAGCATTAGATTTTTCCTGCGGGGAAAATTTAGAGAAAATACTACCCCAAATCCAATTATATGTTTGAGCGGAAACTGAAGAAAACCTGCTGCCCAGATAAGAATGCTTGGCCGAACTGCTGAGGTAACTTACGCTTGAAATCATTAACACATAGATTAACAAACCGATACTAAAATAACCACGCGCTAAACCCAGGACCAATCCCCCATATCTGTTAAGATTAGGAGCTGCCTCCATCTTCATGAAACGATAAAAGGTGCTGCGCAAAAAGACAAAACATAGGTATACAGCACCAGCCAAAATAACAAAGATTAAAAAATCTACAAATTCAACCGGCATAGCTTTAGAGATATACCAGCGTTGAACAATATCCGAAAGATAAGTGTAATAATGCGAGGCGATATATATCGCGAATAATACACCCAATAGCTTAAAAAATTCTATAGCTAACCCGGTTTTAACAGCAATGTAACATATTCTAAATAATATAATTAGGATAATTATATCCAAAAAATTAAATTGCTGAACAACGTTTATTACCATTATATCCTCCTCTTATTGAAATATCGAAAGTATAACATATATTCGGGTGGCTTGTCAAGGAAAGGGCTTTCCTTTACTCCCTAAACCAGGATATGGTCCGCTCAAGCCCCTCCTGCAGACAAATAGAAGGTTCCCAGGAAAGGAATTTCTTGGCTTTACTGATATCCGGCTGGCGCTGACGGGGGTCATCCACGGGAAGTTGCTTATAGACTATCCTGCTTTTTGTTCGGGTTATCTTTAAAACCAGTTTTGCAAGCTGCATTATAGTAAACTCATCAGGATTGCCTAAATTTACAGGTTCATTTATCTTTGAAAGCATCAGACGCAATAGCCCCTCCAGCAAATCGTCAATATAACAAAAACTTCGCGTCTGCTGGCCTTTTCCATAAACAGTTAGAGGTTTATTGTTTATCGCAGAAAATATAAAATTAGGAACTACCCTGCCGTCATTATGGCGCATCCTGGGGCCATAAGTATTAAAAATACGCACAATCTTTGTATCCAGCTTATGCACGCGGTGATAGGCCATGGTAAGCGCCTCGGCAAAACGTTTGGATTCATCATAACAGCCGCGCACCCCTACAGGATTAACATGCCCCCAATAGCTTTCGTTCTGGGGATGGATTAACGGATCACCATAAACTTCTGAGGTAGAAAACAGGAGGAATGACGACTTTTTCTTTTTGGCTAAACCTAAGGCATTATGCGTGCCCAAAGAACCGACCTTTAAAGTCTGTATCGGAAAATCCAGGTAATCCTTCGGGGAAGCCAATGAAGCGCAATGTAAAACATAATCTATCTTACCCGAAATATCAATATAGCTTGAAACATTACGCTTATCAAAACGAAAATTTTTATGCTTAAACAATTGTTTAATATTTTCCAGCGAACCGGTGGCAAAATTATCCAGGCATATTACAGCGTAATTATTATCAAGCAGCTTTTCGCACATGTGCGAGCCGATAAAACCCGCCCCGCCGGTAATTAATACTGTTTTTTTACGCATTATTTTTCCAGTAATCAACTGTAATTTTTAAGCCGGTTACAAAATCAATAACCGGCTTAAATTTAAGAATTTTAGCTGAAGTACTTATATCCGCCAAAGTCCTGAATACATCCCCCGGCCGCCTGTTTAGCAATAAAGGCGAGATATCTTTTCCTAAAACTTTATTTAACATCTTAACTAAATCCAATATTGTAGTATCTTTTCCCCCTGCAACATTAAAAACTCCATATTTTACTTTATCTGCCTTTACAGCCAAAAGATTAGCCTGCACTACATTTTGCACAAAGGTAAAATCGCGTGACTGCCTGCCGTTGCCGAAAATCGGCGGTTGATGATTATGCAACAGGCAATTAATAAATTTGGGGATGACCACCGCATATTCATCATCGAGTGCCTGGCGCGGTCCAAAGACATTAAAATAACGCAAGGCAATTGTAGGCAGGCCGTAATGCAAGCTAAATATCCTGCAATAATACTCACCCGTTAATTTGCTTAATGCGTACGGTGAGATGGGTTCGGGGATAAAGCTTTCTTTTTCAGGAAAAGTATCTACCTGTCCATAAACCGAGCTCGACGATGCAAAAACAAAACGCTTGACCCTGCTATTTTTTGCCGCCTCAAGCATATTTAATGCGCCATCGATATTAACCCGGTTATACGCATGCGGCTCTTTCATTGACTTAGGCACGCTTCTTAATGCAGCCTGATGCAGTACAAAGTCCATCCCTCTTGTTGCTTTAGAACATACGCTTGGCGAACAAATATTACCTCTAATTAAATCGATTTTCTTTTCCAACCCCTTAAGATTAGAAATCTTACCGCTTGAAAAATTATCCAGCACCCGCACATAATGTTTTCGCTTAATTAAAGCCTCAACAATATGCGAACCTATAAAGCCAGCGCCTCCGGTTACCAGATACCTGCTCATAAGCGCTCCACCTTATCTTTATGGCCGCCCTTAAAAACATTCCTGGAATCAAATATTAATTTTGCGTTTTTCAGCAATCCCATATAATCCACTCCTGAATGGTCAGTGGCAATTAAAACACAGTCAAACTCCTTGATTTTTTTATCATTCAGTTCAACTGATTTTAAATCAATCTCCTTTAGCTTAAGAAAAGGTATAAGTGGATCCGAATAGGCAACCTTAGCCCCATGCCTTCTTAGGCTATTGATCACATCAATGCTTGGAGACTTGCGTAAATCTTTCACACCTTTCTTATAAGTAACCCCCATAACTAGTATCTTTGAATTCTTAATTTTTTTGCTGCGCCGGCCGAGGGCATCTTCGATCCTTTTTACGATATATTCGGGCATATAATTTATTACATTTGAAGCAAGCTTGATAAACCGCGAATGAAAACCAAAACTTTTGGCCTTCCAATGCAGATATAAAGGGTCTTTGGGGATACAGTGCCCTCCTACCCCGGGCCCGGGATAAAAAGGCATAAAACCAAAAGGCTTGGTACTGGCAGCCTGGACTACCTCCCAAATATCAATCTTCATTTTATGCGCCATCATTGATAACTCATCAATTAAGCCAATGTTAATCAAGCGAAAGGTATTCTCAAGAAGCTTTACTGTTTCGGCGCAGCGCGCGCTGCTTACAGGGACTACCTTTTTAATAATAACGCCGTATACCAGCATCGCCAACCGAGTGGCTTTAGGGCTAAGCCCTCCGACAACCTTAGGGATTTTATGCACTGGGAATTTTTTATTACCCGGGTCGATCCTTTCAGGCGAGAAGCAAAGGTAGAAATCTTTTCCATGCACAAAACCGCGGCCCTGAAAAATCGGCAGGATCTCCTCTTCCGTTGTCCCAGGATAAGTTGTGCTTTCTAAAATCACAAGCGCGCCTTTTTTTATATGCAGCGCCGCTTCCCTTACCGCGTTCTTTATAAACGAAATGTCCGGCAAATTCCTGCCCTTAAGCGGGGTAGGGACACAGATTAAGATTACATCCGCATCTTTAATATCCGAGAAATCTGCGCTTGCCTTAAAACAACCGCTGGTTAAATTGCAGCTTAACTCTTTATTACTGATATCGCTGATATAAGAAATTTTATTTATGATAGACTTAAGCCGGTCGCGGTCAATTTCAATACCGGTTACCGGGAGGCGTTTCCTGGCAAATTCTAAAGCCAGGGGAAACCCAACATAACCTAAACCTACCACCGCTATTTTTAAGCGCTTGTTTTTTATCTTCCTGCGTAAATCAAAAATAGCCCTATCCATTTCCCCTTCCCACCCCTATATAAGTAAAACCCATCTCCTTAAGCAACTTAGGATCGTATATATTCCTGGCGTCAATAATCAACGGCCGCTTAAGCGTCTTTTTTAGCCTGATAAAATCCAATTCCTTGAATTCATTCCATTCTGTAGCCACAACAAGGCAATCGGCAGATTTAGCAGCCTGATAGAGATTGTCACAAAAAGTAACATCTTTTAACAATTCCCTTGCCTTCCCCATTGCCTTGGGGTCATAAACCTTGATCTTTGAGCCCTCCTGTATTAAGGCCTTAACTAAATCAATGCTGGGGGAATTCCTTAAATCATCAGTATTAGGCTTAAAAGCAAGGCCCAGGACCGCGATAGTCTTATCTTTTATAATCCACAGCTCGTCTTTAATTTTCTGCAAAACAAATTTCTTCTGCTCTTCATTGGTATTCCTTACTGCCTTAAGAATCTGAAAATCATAACCTAACTTTTCAGCGATATTTATAAAAGCCTCTAAATCCTTGGGAAAACACGAACCGCCATAGCCTATTCCCGCGTGCAAAAAATTACGGCCAATACGGCTATCTAAACCCATCCCCTGAGCCACTTCTTTTACATCCGCACCCACCTTATCGCAAATACGGGAAACCGCATTGATAAATGAAATCTTGGTAGCTAAAAAAGCATTTGAGGCGTGTTTAATAAGCTCAGCTGATTTTATATTAGTAATAAGAATAGGCCGGTTCAAAGGCTGATACAAACTTGTCATTATCTGCCTTGCCTTTAGACTCTCCACCCCTAATACAATCCGGTCAGGGTGAGTGAAATCATTTATTGCTGAGCCCTCCCTTAAAAACTCCGGGTTAGAAACCACATCAAATTTATGCCCCTTTTTAACATAAGTAGAGATTGTCTTCTTGACCCAGGCGCATGTCTCAACCGGCACAGTAGATTTCTCGACAATCAAGCGGTAGCCGTCCATATTCTGCGCGATGCTGCGGGCGACATTCTCTATACCGGTTAAATCCGCCTCGCCGTTTTCAAGCGCGGGAGTTCCAACAGCGATAAAAATCACCTCGCTTGCCTTTACGGCAGAACTAATGCTTGAGGTAAATTTAAGCCTTTTATTCTTAAGATTAAGCTTGATCATCTCCTCTAAGCCCGGCTCGTAAATAGGCACTATCCCCTTTTTAAGATGAGATATTTTCTTAGCGTCATTATCAGCGCAAATAACTTTATTGCCTAGTTCAGCAAAACAAGCCCCGGTAACTAAGCCCACATAACCTGAACCGATGATTGATATATTCATTTATCCGCCTTTATAGATTTTTATGATTTTACTGCGCTCCGGATTTCTTTTCACTCATGGATTGATCAAATCCGAATTCATTCTCTGGGAAAGCCTTAAGCCTGAAGGTAAAGAATAGGGTTGTACCGGTATCCTCTTTTTTGTTCAAAGTAATATCAAGATCCCAACAATGCAAATCCCGGGTAAAGGTATACTCCTGCTCTTGCGAGCCACGATCAAGCGCAGATGTCTTTTTAAAGTTATAGCGCTGGTACATCTTAAATTTCCACTTGGGGGTCAAGCGCCAATTAAAACCAAGAGTAACCTCATTCTTTCCTTTTCTTTCATAGCGCTGTCCCATGCTAAATGAACGCTCTTTACCTAAATCAAAGATCAAGTCATAACTGGCTAAAGAAAAATTATTGTAGTTTACATTATCATGGTCAGAATGTTCATAGGTAGCGTCGGCTTCAAAACGAACCCAGGAATAAGGAAGCACCTTTAACTCAAAAAGTATATCTGAAAGCTGACTTTCCAGTTTTTTCCCGGTATTTCTAAGAATACCATTATTATAGAATATAACTCCGTCTGAACCTGTATTAGAGCCGGATTTAGGACTAATAACATAGTCCGTAGTAACCCTAAAATCCACAAAATCTACAACCTGGCCATTACGCTTAGTCTGCAATTTATTAGATAATCCCAGAGAAGCGGTATTACCGCGGGTAATAGAATCAACGCTGTCAATTTGCCTTATGTTAATTCCCGGAATAGTAGGCACATGCGTATACAAATATCCAATACTGGGAGTAATAATATGGCGTAATCCGTTGATATCTAACCCGAGAAAATTAGTTTTAGCATTATAAATACGGTAAAACTTAGTGCTCATATCCGCGCCACTGTAAAAAATGGTCCTGATAATCCCGCTTTGCCCGTTTGCGCCTTTATCATAAAAAGTCTGGCGGCTGGAGACAAAAGGCTTAAACTGAATAAAACCCACCTTCATAGGTAAAGAAACTGTGTTAGTTGTATCAAGCCTAGTTGAGGTAACATCATCTGTAGTAATTGGATCTGTAGTGGCTTTCTTATTATAAGAACCGAACTGGCTTGAATCTTCAAAATATAACGGGCTTTCTCCTAATTGCAAGCTCGGAAGATTATAATTAATCTCCGGCATCTTATCCAACTGGTCAAACCAGTGATTAGTACGTTTCTGCAGGAGGATATCTAAACTAGAGTAATTAAAGGAATGGTGAAAAAGAGCATAGCTTAACGGCTCAGTATCTTGTTCATATTCCCTGAAGAAATAATCCTGTAGAATGGTATGCGCGTTGCGATTAGTAGGGCTATTCTCATATTTCCATCTTTCATCGCTAATCTTATAGAACTCCGCCATAACATTAGTACGCTCATCAATATCCCACTTATGGCGCCAGCGCATAAAATAACGCTGAAACTCCGTTGGCGCTCCTGCCGGCTGGCTATCGGGTTTTTCATCAGCATAATAAAATTTAAAATCACCTTTGCCAACCAAAGTCTTTACATAGTTCAACTCAAAACCCTCGCCCCAGCCTAATTTGCTGCGGTAATCAAGAAAAACTTTGGCATTCAGCTTATCTGTAAGATTATAGCGCCAGGCGCTCAAAAGATACGGGCCCCAATCCTTACGCGTACCAGGTTCAACCTGCACATGCATAATCGGCTCTTTCATTGAATAGTTAAATTGCGGAAGGTAAATAAGCGGCACAGATCCCAGATAAAGCGTAGTTTGCTTAGACTGCATTTTATCTCCGGGAAACATGCTTATTTTCTTCGAGGCTAAACGAAAATGCGGATGGTCAAAACTACAGGTAGTAAAATAACCCCCCTTAGCCACCAATTCACTGTCGCTTACCTTCTCAACTTTTTTGGCTTTCCCAAAATAAGGATTGACGCGAAAATCAGCGTTATAAATTATTCCGGTCTTATTTGCAAAATTATAAACTATTCTTTCGCCGGTAACCACTCCATTTTCATCTTCAAGCCGGGCATTGCCTTCTGCCAAGCCCTCTTTTGACTGCATATTTACCTTCATCCTTTTACAGGTCAATTTTGAACCTTTGTAAATAACCTCAATATTACCGTTAGCAACAACCTCCTTGTTATCGGCAGAATACTCCACATTATCACCGTTAATAATTATAGGAGATTCCTTATTCTCCGCGGCGTATAACAAATTAACGCAAGCGGCAAAAATAAATACCAGCATAGCTACGGAGAAATTTATCTTATTGGAATTAAAGAGTCTGTTTGACATTATTAGCTTGGGGAATTTTTTTATAATCTTCCAGGAACCTGTTGATACCAATATCGGTCAAGGGATGTTTGATTAACTGCTCAATCACTGAAAAAGGTATTGTGGCGATATCCGCTCCGATTAAAGCGGCATTAACCACATGCATTGGGTTACGCACAGAGGCAACAATAATCTGGGTTTTAAAACCGTAATTTTCATAAATCTTCTTTATATCTCTTATTAAATCAATTCCCTCCTGGGCAATATCATCAAGCCTGCCGATAAAAGGCGAAACATAAGTTGCGCCTGCCTTAGCTGCAAGTAATGCCTGAGTGGGTGAAAAACAAAGCGTAACATTAGTCTTAATCCCTTCCGCAGACAGGATCTTTACTGCCTTTAGCCCTTCTTTTGTAAGAGGAACCTTAACTACGATATTCTTGGCCAGCTTGACCAATTCATGAGCCTCGCCAATCATCCCGGAAGATTCAAGGCTGATCACTTCAGCGCTAACCGGGCCGCTGACTAACGCGCATATCTCTTTTAATACCTGTTCAGGATTACGTGCCTCCCTTGCCATAAGCGTAGGGTTAGTAGTGACTCCATCGATGAGGCCAAGGCTAGCCGCCTCTTTTATCTCTTTAATACTTGCCGTATCAATAAAAATTTTCATTTTGCCGACCTCTCCCTGACTAAATATCCTGCCCCGATTATTCCGGCATCATTGCCTAGTTTAGCTTTAAATATTTTTACCCGTTTCGCCTGCACGCTCATTGCGCGAGCTAAAATAGCCCTCTTGACACTTTTAAACAATACCTTACCAGCGCAAGATATCCCGCCGCCAATTACAATTGCATCAAGATTAAGCAGGTTCACAACCCCACTTAAAGCTAAACCTGCTTTTTCACCAATCCCATCCCAGAATCTTACCGCTTTGGTATTATTACTCTGCGCCAATTGGCTTATCTTTTCAAGGGTAATCTTAGAGCCGAATAATTTACGCGCATCTTTAATAATTCTGGCATTACCCACATATGCCTCAAGACAAGCCTCGGAACCACAACCGCAAACAGGCCCGTGTTCATTAAGGGGAATATGCCCGACTTCACCGGCGGCATTATTAAACCCCCGGTAAAGAGTATTATCAATGATCAGGCCTCCGCCTACTCCCGTACCTAAGGTCAGACATAAAACATTATTATAACCTTTTGCCGAACCGGTTTTATGCTCTGCCAAAGCCATCAGCTTAACGTCATTATCAATAAAAACCGGAAGATTAGTTTCTTGCTCCAGGATCTTTTTTAAGCCCACTTCTCTCCATCCCGGTATATTCGGCAGGAAATGCACCACTCCCCTAAAAGTATCTACCGGCCCAGGTAAACCAATACCTACGCCTAAAATAGAACTTTTGCTTAAATTCAGCTTTAGGATAAAACTATTTATGGAATTAATTATTCCGCCAATAAGTTTTTGTTTATTGTTAAAACTCTTTGTGCTGAATAAGCTTTTGGCTTTAATTTTCAGGCTGCTGTTAAGTAAGGCACATTTTAAATTAGTGCCCCCTAAATCTATAGCAATAATAAAATGTTTGGCCATGGGTGGTATTCTATATTAAAAATCATAATTTTTCAAGGGGTAAGTTCGTGTTAGGCAGGGCAGAAACAAACCTTATTCTTTCCGGTTTCCTTAGCCAAATATAATGCCTGATCCGCCATTTCAATTAAATCCCGCATATGATCGGTATTGTCCGGGAAGGTAGAAACACCGATGCTCACAGTCACCCTCAATTCTTCATCATAAGCCTTAATTACCGATGCCTCGATTGCCTGCCGTATACGTTCCGCAGCAAAAGAGGCCTGCTCCTTATCGGTTTCGGCCAAAACTATAGCAAGCTCCTCCCCGCCATAGCGGCCGATAAAATCAATCTGCCTGACCATATCGCATATAGTCTTAGAAACCTGCCGCAGTATGGCATCTCCTACCAGATGCCCGTAACGATCATTGAATTGTTTAAAATTATCCAAATCGATCATAAGAAAACAAAGGCACAGCTTATTTTTCCTGGAACGCTTAAGTTCTTCACTAAAACGCTCAAGAAAATACCTTCGGCAATAAACCTGGGTAAGCGCATCAGTAATGGCCATCTCCTGGACCTTTTGGTAAAGGTGCGCCCTTCTAAGGCCGATTAAAAGCTGCTGAGTAAGGATTCCAAACTTCTCCTTATCCGTGTCAGAAAGACCATCCACCGCAACATATCCGGCAGCCTGATTCTCTTCGGTATTTAAAGGAAGTACTGTGTAATCTTTATATTTAATCAATTCCACGCTATCTTTAATATACTGAAAACCTCTAAAATTGATATGTTTTCTCAGGTTATCACGGAAAATAGCAAATATTTTTTCCTCATCCAACCCCTTGCAGATATCCTTAGTCAATTCATAAAGCGCCAGAGTCTCTATAAAGATTTTATTGAGCCTGGCATTCTCTGAATCCAAGACCTGTTTGCCTTCTTTTAGAATATTAAGCTGATTAAGCAAACCGGCGCTTTTCGCTTCCCTGCGCTTAAGACGGCCGGATAAAACATCATATAAAAATACGGCCCAGCTGATTGTCAGGATTAAAAATAATATTATATATAACATACCCTGTTTCTTCCCTTTCGCTTGGCGTCATACATAGATTTATCCGCTTTCTGAATCAACTCATCCTCATCCTTTGTATCAAGCGGCAGGCAGGCCAGACCGATAGAAACCGTGATAGAGGTATCTTGGCGGCGCAACAATATTTTCTCTCTTTCAATCCTCTGGCGCAACTCCTCTGCGACTGCTAATGCTCTTTGCTTATCTATCTCCGGCAACATGACCAGGAATTCCTCGCCCCCAAACCGGCATAATAGAGGGCTAAGGTCATTTAAGCTGTCTTTTAATAAAGAGCTGACCTTCTTTAAAACAATATCCCCGGCGGTATGGCCGAATTTATCATTATACTGTTTAAAAAAATCAATATCGATCATCATTAATGCCAAGCGCTGATCAAGGCGCTGGCAACGCTTAGCTTCATCTTTTAACCTGCCGATAAAATACTGCTTTGTATAAAGCCCGGTCAAATCATCGTGAATAGCCAAATCCTGGGTTTTCTGAAAAAGCAAACTGTTTTCCAGGGCTACCGCGCCAAGGCCTGAAACCAAAGAAAGAAAACGTAAATCATCCTGATTAAAAGAACCCCGCTTATCGCTCTCAAGACGCAACAAGCCAAGCAGGGAATGATGGCTAATCAGAGGGGAACTAATCAATGATAAAACCGGACGCATCTCCTGACTGCGCACAGTATCCAAATCAAAACGAAAATCATTTTTTAAGTCTTCAATGATAAGCTCCCGGGAATGCCTTAATACCCAATAGTCAAAGATATCGCCTTCTTTAGAGAGAATGACCAACTGGCTGTCCTCTTTTATGGAATGTATGAGATTTAATTTTTGGCTATGATTATCCAGTAGATAGAAAAGCGCAGATCCGCAGGAATTTGAAATTAAAGAGTAAACCGTAGAACTTAATACGTTAACAACGACATCCAGCCTTAAGCTGCGGTTGAGCTCCTCAATAACCTTTTTAAGGTTATCGTAACGGGTAATCCTAAATTTAAGCGCAGCGCCAAACTCTTGGGCTTTTGTATTCTCAACATTAATAATATTTATCTGCTCTTTAATATTCTCAACCTGGGATTCGACTAAAGAATTCTTATCGGAGAATAACCGCAGCAGATAGAAAAACCCAATAATATTGGTTAATATAAAAATAAAAAAAATGGCTGGATTAACTTTTTGATGAAAGAACAGGAAATTGATTACTAGGGCGATAACGCAGGCAAACGATAGGAATAGACAGATCTTTTTCCAGGAGATTTTCTGCTGCATATAATTTTCTAACTAAACCAGGGCTTAGAACTTAAACGATAGTCTCTTCGGTGTTTTTGTCGAAGAAGTGCACCTTGCTCATATCAAAGACTACGTCCATCTCCTGGTTGACCTTCGGCCGGTCATGCGCGCCGACGCGGGCAATAAAGGTATGCCTGCCCGTATTAAGGTAAAGATAAACCTCCGACCCCATTGGTTCGAACACTTCACAGTTTACCCTGACGATATTCTCCGGTGGGGCCTCGGAAACAAATAATTTATCATATACATCCTCGGAACGGATACCAAAAAGTATCTCGCTGCCGACATAACTGCCCATCTTCTTATACATATCTTCAACCAGTTTAACCTGGATTTTACCTTCATCAAAATACAACCTTCCCTCTTTTTTAATAATCCTCCCCTGCATGATATTCATCGGAGGGCTGCCTATGAAACTGGCAACAAATTTATTTTTCGGATGGTCATAAACATCAATAGGATCATCCAATTGATGCAAAATACCGTCTTTCATTACCGCGATACGGTCACCCATAGTCATAGCTTCAACCTGATCATGAGTTACATATATAATCGTGGTCTGCAGCCTTATGTGCAATTTATGAATCTCAGTACGCATCTGTACGCGCATCTTGGCGTCAAGATTACTCAAGGGTTCATCGAATAAAAAAACCATGGGCTTACGCACAATAGCCCTTCCTACCGCCACGCGCTGGCGCTCTCCTCCGGAAAGTTCACGCGGCTTACGATTCAACAGTCGTTTGATCCCCAAAATATCCGCAGCCTCACTGACCCTCTGAATAATCTCCTGTTTGGGAATATGCCTGAGCCGCAGGCCAAATGACATATTCTCAAAAACAGTCATATGTGGATAAAGTGCGTAATTCTGGAAAACCATAGCGATATCCCGGTCTTTAGCCGGCACATCATTGACCCGCTTATTGCCTATAAAAATATCTCCTGAGCTTATTTCTTCAAGACCGGCGATCATCCTTAAGGTAGTGGATTTACCGCAGCCCGAAGGGCCTACCATGACCATAAACTCTTTATTCTCAATACCTAAGTTTATCTTATTAACCGCCATGACATTACCCGGGAAAACCTTACAAACATTCTTTAAACTTACCTGTGCCATTTATTTACACTCCTTTTTAACTAAAATAATCAAGCAGCTGACTAATATTATGCTTCATATTTTTACGATGTACGATCATATCAATAAGCCCATGGTCTAATAAAAACTCCGAACGCTGAAAACCAATGGGCAGTTTTTGCCTTATAGTCTGCTCAATAACCCGCGGACCGGTAAAACCAATCAAGGCATTAGGTTCAGCCATAATTATATCTCCAACTCCGGCAAACGAAGCCATGATCCCGGCCATAGTGGGATTAGTGAGCACGGATATGTACAACAACCTTGCTTTATGGTGATAAGATAAGGCGGCGCAGGTTTTAGCCATCTGCATAAGGCTATACATCCCTTCATACATACGCGCCCCGCCTCCGGAACCAGAAACGATAACCATGGGAAGTTTATTTTTAGTGGCATATTCAATAGCCCGGGTTATTTTCTCCCCGACTACCGAGCCCATAGACCCCATAATAAAACGCGAATCAGTTACAGCAATAATTGCCTGTTTGCCGTCAATCTTTCCTTCACCGGAGATAACCGCATCCTTTAACCCCGTTGATTCCTGATCCTGCTTCAATTTCTCTTTATAGGTCTTTGGTCCTTTAAAATCAAGCGGGTCAACCGCGAACATATCTTTATCAAACTCGGAAAAAGTATCCTTATCAAATAATATATTCATCCTCTCGTAAGCAGTCAGCCCAAAGTGATAGTTGCATTTCGGACAAACCTTAAGATTCTCTTCCAAAGTCTTATTGTAAAGCGTCTCTAAACACCCCTCACATTTTGTCCATAAGCCATCCGGCATCTCTTTCTTCTTTACGCGCACTATTGTATATTTTGGTTTACCGAATAAGGCCATATTAATTTAATAATAGTTAGCTATTGCCGTCCTCTAATTTATTAATTACTAATCCTGAAAGCACCTTGGGGTAAAAATAGGTAGATTTGGGAGGCATCTTGCTGCCGCCTAAAGCCACTTCAATAATCTGGCCTATTTTAACCGGATTCAAGAAAAACGCTATCTTTAAGGGATCCGCGTCAACCTCTTTAATAAACTCCTCAGGATCAGGATCATATCTTACGCTAGGCAGATTTTCCAAATCAAAATCTAAAATATTCTTTAATACAAGATAGTTAAGGATAGCAACATCAAGCGTCCTATATTCTTTAGGTTTATCAGCGATTAACTTATCCAGGGTCTTTATATTTTTCAGGCGTAAAAGAAAATACTTTTTATCTTTATATACCCCTAAAAGATGCTCGGTGCATCCGGCTTTTTCCATAAGAAAGAAAAAACGGACCTTGTCTTTAATCTGATCCACATCAAAATACTCCTTAGCCTTTAAAATAAAATCCGCCAGGTCTAATTCAGTATTTAATTTAAATAAACGGTGAATAGGAGAAATTGACAGGCCCCGGGAATCCGTATTGGTAAAATATGACAGGCAGTAATTAAAGTCTTCTTCTCCGGTAAATTGCGCGCCTAATTTTTCACGCATAAGATCACGGTAAGCACAAGAGACCTCATAGCGATGGTGGCCGTCAGCGATAAACATATTCTCATTGCTTATACTGGTTTCAATCATTTCCAATACCAGCGGATCATCCAAGCGCCATAGTTTATGCAACGTCTTTTCATCATCAACAACTTCAATGAATGCCTTTGCAGTAGAGATATACTTTTGGAATATCCGCTGGATAATTCTTTTTTTATCCAGGAAAATAACAAAAATTGGGCTAAGATTAGCTTTTACCTGTTTGAGCAGTTTAAAACGGTCCTGCTTGGCTTCCGTATGCGTATTTTCATGGCCAAAAACAGCCGATCCCTTTTCATCTCCAAGCTTAAGCAAAGAAATAAACCCTAAACGCGTTTTTTTCTCACCCCTGATCACATACTGCTGGCTATAAAAGTAAATCGCCGGCCGGCCGTCTTGGATAAGCACCTTATCTTTAAGCCAATCTCGGAATATTACACCTGCCCTGCGGTACCTATCATCAGGGGCTGCGTCCCTGGCTAAAAGTATATGAATAAAATTATAAACGGAGCGTTCACGGTAGGTTTCTTGAGCAAGCGGAGAAATTACATCATACGGCGGGCAAACAACCTGATTAGAATCTTTTACCTTCTCTGGATTATAAACTACTGCTTTAAAAGCTTTTATCTTGGTCATTAAATGCGCGATAGCTAAAAAACCAACTTAATAACGTGAAGTTAATTTTACCATATAAAATAATAAAAACAATAATTTTAAAGCTTTTTTATCTTCCTTTAGTGGCCGGGACAACCGGAGCAGCCTTGCTTCGCTTTAGGACAAGAGACAACATTAGTATTTTCTGTAGGCTTACTTGCTTTTTTGTAATCAGTAGCATAAAAACCTGGCCCCTTAAAGATAAACCCTCCCGTACTGCTGATTAACTTCCTGACCTTCTTTGAACATTTAGGGCACTTAGTTATCGGTTTTGCTTTTATGCTCTGCAAAACTTCAAATTTATGCTTGCAAGACAAACACTCGTATTCATATGTAGGCATATTTTCCCCTCATTTATCGAAATGATTTCTTAAACTTATCCGTAAAACTATCTTTAGCCCCCAGATCCTCACCGCTAAGACGGGCAAACTCTTCCATTAATTGTCTTTGTTGATTCGATAACCTAGCCGGAATCTCAATATTCACCTTCACCAGCTCATCTCCTATATCCCGGGAATGCAGATCCGATATTCCTTTGCCCTTAAGACGAAAAGTCTTACCGCACTGAGTACCCGGAGGTATCTTCATAGTCAACCTTCCCTCTAGGGCAGGAACTTCTACCTCTCCGCCTAAAACAGCTTTGGCTAAACTAATATTAACTGAAGCAGCAATATCATTGTTATGTCTCTCAAAGATATCATGCGGCTTTACTTCAATAACAACATAAAGATCCCCATGGCTGCTCATACCGGCCTCTCCTTCCTGGCGCACGCGTAATTGAGAACCGGTATCTACGCCCGCAGGGATTTTAACTTTTATTTTCTTGGTAACCTTAACCCTTCCCTCTCCACGGCAATCCGGGCAAGGAGACTGAATAACTGACCCTTCTCCTCTGCAACGGGAGCAAGTCTGCGCTAACTGAAAAAATCCATTAGAAACAACCGTCCTGCCTGAACCCTTACATTGAGGACAGGTATTTCTCTTTGTCCCAGTTTTTGCTCCGCTACCTCCGCAGCTAGCACAAGTTTCGTAACGCGGCACAGTAATTATTTTCTCAAGCCCTTGCGCTGCCTCTTCCAAAGAAATATCAATAGCTATCTGCAAATCCCTGCCGCGACGCCTGGCAGACTGAGCCCTTGTTTGCCGCGTGCCCGAAATATCAAAACCAAGATCTCCGAATATTTCTTCAAATATGCTCCCGCCTGAATCAGAACCACCCCCCATTTCCCTAAAGATACTGCTAAAATCAGCGCCTTTAAAGATATCTTCCTGGGCGTATTTCTGGTCAATCCCGGAGTGGCCATATTTATCGTAAAGATCACGCTTAGCAGAATCTGAGAGCACGGCATATGCCTCAGAAACTTCCTTAAATTTCTCCTCGGCTTCTTTTTTTTGCTCAGCAGGAACACGATCCGGGTGAAACTTAAGCGCCATCTCCCGATAAGACTTTCTTACATCTTCCGGGGAAGCGCTTTTGGCTACCCCCAATATCTCATAATAATCACGCTTGGTAGACATATTTATTTTAAAAATCCGGGGACGCTTCTATTTTTATTCAGATAGAAACTTAAAAATAGAAACGTCCCCTAATTCCCCAATTTTACTTCTTATCGTCCTCTTCTTTGTATTCGGCGTCAATAATATCTTCGCTGGCTGGCTGAGCAGGACTTTCCTGCTGCTGGCCTTGAGTTTTTTCCTCTGTACCGGCATCAGAAGATTGTTTGCTAGAAGCCTGCTGTTTAGCAGCAGCCTGTTTATAAATCTCTTCTGCAAGCTTATGTGAAACCTTGGTTAGCTCATCCATGCCCTTCTTAACCCGCTCAATATTTTTATCCTTTATCGCAGACTTTAAATCATTAGTCTTAGCCTCGATATCCGCGCGTTCAGACTGGCTGACCTTATCTCCATAATCCTTTAGTGATTTCTCCGTAGCATATATAAGGTTATCCGCCTGGTTTATCGCCTCTACCTCTTCTTTCTTTTTAGAATCATCAGCCGCGTACTTCTCGGCATCGCGCACCATTTTATCGATTTCTTCTTTAGAAAGCTTCTTAGGCGCTGTAATTTTTATCGACTGCTCTTTCCCTGTACCCAGGTCTTTAGCAGAAACATGCACAATACCGTTAGCGTCAATGTCAAAAGCTACCTCTATTTGCGGCACGCCGCGCGGAGCAGAGGGAATTCCAACCAAATCAAACCTGCCTAACTCAACATTTCCTTCCGCATCAGCGATTGCGCGCTCTCCCTGGATAACCCGTATCGTTACCGCTGTCTGATTATCCGCGGCAGTAGAGAAAACTTGAGACTTACGCGTAGGAATTGTGGTATTTCTCTCGATCAATTTGGTATTTACTCCACCTAAAGTCTCAATACCTAAAGATAGCGGAGTAACATCGAGCAACAAAACATCCTTAACGTCACCTTTGATGATTGCTGCCTGCACTGCTGCACCTAAGGCCACGCATTCCATCGGATCAACCCCACGTTCGATTTTCTTGCCCGTATAATCCTCTACAAACTTCTGCACAATAGGCATACGCGTAGGCCCGCCAACCATGATAATCTTATCCACACCCTTATCGCTAAAATTAATTCCTTCCTTTTCAAATGCCTCTTTTGCATCCTTTAAGGCATGCTCCAAAGGCCCACGGCAACGCTCTATGATCGGACCCACCAGCTCTTCAAGTTTAGCCCGGTTAATGGACATGGTTAAATGTTTAGGTCCGGTAGAATCCGCAGTAATAAAAGGAAGGTTAATATCTGTAGTAAGGGTACTGGAAAGCTCAACCTTGGCCTTTTCCGCGGCTTCACGCAGCCTCTGTATAGCCATCTTGTCATCCTTCAGATCAATTCCAGTATCCCGCTTAAACTCTTTGGCAATATAATCAATCAAGGTATTGTCCATATCCGTGCCGCCTAATTGAGTATCGCCGCTAGTTGCCATAACCTTAAAACCACCCTCTTTCCACATCTCCATAATCGTAACATCGAGGGTCCCGCCGCCTAAATCAAAAACCAGGATCTTTAACTCCTTACCGGCCTTTTCTAAACCATAAGCAAGGCAGGCAGCAGTAGGCTCATTAATAATTCTTAATACCTTTAATCCCGCGATCTCTCCCGCATCCTTAGTAGCTGTCCTCTGATTATCATCAAAATAAGCGGGGCAGGTAATTACTACCTCTTCTACTTTATCCCCAAGATACGCTTCCGCATCCTGCTTAACTTTCTGCAGGATAAAAGAAGAGATCTGCTGTGGAGTATACTCCTTGCCATAAGCTTTAAACTTATAGTCTGTACCCATTTTACGTTTGGCGGCCTGAATCGTTCCTTCCGCGTTTATAGCTGCCTGGCGCCTTGCCGGCTCACCCACCAGCCTCTGACCATCCTTAGTAAAAGCGACAAAGGAAGGAAACGCCTTTCCTGAAGCAACACCTGCGCCTTCAGCCGAAGGAATAATCACCGGCCTGCCGCCTTCCATAACCGCAGCCGCTGAATTAGATGTCCCCAAATCAATACCGATTACTTTTGCCATAGTTAACCTCCTATTTTTTAGAAACTTGCCTACATAGGCAACACCCGCGCAATACATATTAGCGCGGGGTGCCCTGCCTATTTTTTAGAAACCTTCACTTTAGCGGTCCTGATTACCCGCTCATACATTAAGTATCCTTTTTGTAAAACTTCAACGATCGTATTCTCCGGTAAATCTTTATTTTCTACCTGCATAAGGGCTTCGTGGTAATTCGGGTCAAAAACCTTGCCCTCAGCCTCAACAGGTTTTACTCCATGCGTTTTAAGTAATTCATAAAGGTGCGCCAGGATCATCTCCACGCCCTTTAAAAAAGCATTAAGATCTTCATGCTTATCTTCAGCCAAATTTATCACGCGCTCCAAATCATCCAGAACATTAAGTAACTCTAAAACTATCCCTTCATTGGCATATTTAATAAAATCCTGTTTTTCACGTTCGAGGCGTTTACGCATATTCTCAAAATCTGCCTGGGAACGTAAAAGTTTATCCTGGAAATCTTTAGACTTTTGCGCCGCATCCTTAAGTTCGCTGTATTCAGATTCCTTAAGTGTAACCGTATCTAGCCCCTTATCCTCTTGATTATCCTTATTATTATCTTTTATATCATTCATCTTTAAATTGTGCTGAGCACATCCGCTAAAACATCAGAAATATACTCTAAAGCAGGAATAATATGATCATACTCCATGCGCACCGGCCCTAATACCGCAATCCGTCCGCAAGACTGATCCTTTAATTTATATCTAGTGACTATTAAAGAACAGCTCTCCATCTCAGGAAACCCCAATTCACTTCCAATATAAATCTTTACCTTGCCGGGAAAGTCGCGGTTAACAATACCCAACAACCGCCCCTTATCCTCCATCAGCCTAACCAGCAACCGTATTTTATCAGCATCCTTGAATTCCGGCTGATCTAATATACGGCTAATCCCCTTATAGAATATTTTATCCTGCCACTCAAGAAACGAAACAATACCCGCGTAATGCGTAATCTCGGAAATCACTTCAGAGGTGTTTTCCAGGGCATCGTCCAGGCGGCGGATCTTTCTTTTACAATCCTTTAAAATACGCTTTTTTTCTTCATCAAGCAGCTCAATCTGCTGAACAAGAAAATCCACATAATAGCGATAGCCTTTATCAGTAGGAATCCTGCCCCCCGAAGTATAAGGATGCTTTAAGTATCCGGACTCATCAAGCTCAGAGAATATATTCCTTATGGTAGCTGAACTTAAATCAAACTCATCCGCGATATCTTCGGAGGCTACGGGAACCGCATTCTTGATATAACGGTTGATAGCCGAGTTTAAAATTGATTTTCTGCGAGTGTTATAATCAACGCTGCGCACGCTTATTACCTCCTCTTACAGCTTTGGGGCTATCAATACTAAGCCGTAATTTTAACACAATTTGCCGCTTTGTCAATAAAATTAGCACTTAAATCCAGAGAGTGCTAATATTTAACTAAAAAAATTTCATCCCCCCTTTTCTAAAATAATTTTTACCCCATGGATATTCACGCGTTTTTTCTCCATCAGGTAATGCACATACTCCAGCCTTTTTAAGTCCCGCAAAGAATATAACCGGTTTTTCTTACCTATCCGCTTAGGACGCACCACTCCGGCTTTATCCAGCTGGCGCAATGTCCAGATAGGAATATCCACCAGCTTGCAAACCACACCGATCACATAAACCGGCTCCTCAGGGCCAATCTTAAGACTGAATACTGTCATCGCCTAAGCCTCCCACGCAATAAGAATAACACAATCCGGATTATCTGTCAAGTAGAATAATTATTTTTGTTAGATAACCTAACAGATAACTTCTATATCCTTATCCTTGTTTATTTTACTAAAGAGCTCTTTGGATATCTTTAAGCTTATACTGATCCCCTTATCTAAATAATCAATTTTTTCTACCTTCGCCTTACGATAAAAGAAATCAACCAGCTCCATACGGCTATGCGGTATAACTATTTTTAAACTTAACATAAGACCGGAGAAATAACCCTGCATACCTTTAATTAAGGCTTCCATGTTTTCGCCTGTCTTAGCTGATAAAATAACAGCGTCAGTAAATTCCTCCTTGAGGATTTCCAACCAACTGCGGTCAGGGACCAAATCTATCTTGTTTAATGCCACCAGGACCGGTTTGTCTTTTAAGCCTAGTTCATCCAAAACACTCTGCACAGCCTGGTTATGCTGATGTATACGCTGATCAGCCACATCTAAAACATGGATTAATAAATCAGCATCACTGACCTCTTCAAGCGTAGCTTTGAACGCTTCAATTAGATGGTGGGGAAGATCATGCAGAAAACCGACGGTATCAGAAACAATGATATCTTGCCCATTGGGCAACTGCAAACTCTTAGAAAGCGGGTCCAATGTAGTAAATAATTTACCCGAAGTAACCTGAGCAGCATCAGTCAGGCGATTAAGTAACGTAGATTTGCCGGCGCTGGTGTAACCCACTAAAGCTACTGAAGGCAGATTATTCCCTTTTCTTTTTTTATGCGTAGTAAGACGATGCGACCTGAATGTCTCTAAATCGTTTTTTAGCTTATCAATTCTTTTTCTGACCTGGCGGCGGTCAATCTCAAGCTTAGTCTCCCCCGGACCGCGGGTACCAACTCCGCCCCCTAAACGTGAAAGCATTATCCCTTTACCTACTAAACGAGGAAGTAAATATTGCAGCAAAGCCAATTCTACCTGCATCTTACCTTCAGGGCTTTTGGCGCGGCGGCTGAAAATATCAAGGATCAGCTGCGTACGGTCAATCGTTTTTCGGCCAAGGGCATATTCCAGATTGCGCTGTTGAGTTCCGGACAGATCGTGACTAAAAATTACCGTATCCACCGCCTCCTCACTGGCGATGACGCTAATCTCCTCAACCTTGCCTTTACCAATAAGATAATTTGCCGTAGCCCTATCACAAATACAAACTATATTCTCAACCACCTCAACACCGGCTGAAACAGCCAGCTCCTCCAACTCCGAAGAGGTATCTTCGATACGCCAGTGATGCTTATCCGTTTTTATTTGAATACTGACTAAGAGAGCTTTTTCCATATGCGTTTGGCAACCTCCCTGGGCGTTTCCTTATCTTTAATATTAACCCACTGTATACGCTTGTCCTTCCTAAACCAAGTGAGTTGACGCTTGGCATAGTGCCTGCTATTAAGCTGGATAAAACGTTTGGCTTCATCCAAAGAATGCTCCCCATTAAAATAACCTTCCAATTCATGAATTCCGATGGCACAGTTGGCAGTCTTGCTTAATTTACGTTTGAGCAATTGCCTGGCTTCATTAATTAAACCGGAGCTAAACATTTTACTAACCCTTTGATCGATTTTATCATAAAGGGATTGCCTGTCCGTGTTTAAAGCAAATATTTTAATTTCATACTCCCTACCCAAACCAACTCTATTCTTCTGCAAGACAGATATAGGCTGTCCAGTTTTTGTGTAAACTTCCAAAGCGCGAATAATCCTCCTGGTATCATTGGGATGGATCTTTTTAGAAGACAGCGGGTCAACCTTGGCCAATTTTTTATGCAGATATTTATTTCCTTTAAGCAATAACTGCTTATATAACCTGGCGCGGATTAACCTATCTTCCGGGACAGCCGGAAAAAGCCCGTCAATTATAATGGAATAATAAAGTCCTGCACCTCCCACAAACAGCGGAACTTTGTCTTTTAAAAATAATTTGCTGCAAATTGACATAGCATCTTTTCTATATCTGGCTACATTATATTCCTTAGACGGGCTTACTACACCAAGCAAATGATGTTTTACCTTCTCTCTTTGCAGCCGGGTTGGTTGAGAAGTAACAATATCCATTGAACGATACACCTGCATGGAATCACAGGAGATAATTTCGGCATTGATCTTCTTAGCCAAATGAATTGCAATTAGAGACTTGCCTATAGCGGTAGGGCCAATAAGGAAAAGAATCTTTTTCTTGAGCATAAAATACTAAAGACAGAGCTTGGTTGAAAAACCTTCCCGGGAAAGCTTATTCTCTGCATCCAGCGCCTCCGCTTGTGTTTTAAACCTGCCCACTTTAACCCGGTAGCCTTCGCTGGAGCCCTCCACGTAAGCAGGATATCCCATAACCAGAAGTTTATCCTTAAAATTAACCGCATTTAAATTCTTTACAAAAAAACCTACCTGTACCGAAAATTCACCAATTTCATTTAAAAGCGGTTCGCTGCGCGGTATGCCCTTGGCAGATCTTAATTCAAGGCTTAAAGGAAAATCTCTTTTTAACTTTAATAAATATCCATCGAACTGCTGCTTGTCGCCTTTTCTATAACCTGACTGGCTTAAACGATACAATATTCCAGCTCGTAAGATGGTATTAGGATTGTCTTCAAGCAGTTTATTATAAATATCTTCTGCATCCTGAAATTGCCCTTTAATTAAATAAACATCCGCTGAAGCCACGGCAGCTTGCTCCTTAAATTTACTGATAGGATTGCTTAAGATACGGTGGAAACAATCTTGTGCCTGCTCTAGCTTGTCCTCTTTTAAATAACTCAAGCCTAATAAATAGTTTAACTCATCCGCGCCCTGGATACTGAAACGACCGGCCTGAGCCTGCCCTTCAAGTATTACCCTGCGGTAATTTCCTTGTAAAAAATCAGCTTTTAAAGTATCCAGGTTAGCCGACCAACTGATAGCCGGAAAAAGAAAAATAGCCAAGATTATAAAATTGAGTTTAAGCTTTTGCATATCCATGTTTAATCCCCAACCTATTAGAAATTCCTCTCTGCAAATCAAGAATTTTCTTATGCCGCTCCTCTTTTTCTTCCTTAGTCAGCGTTTCAGCTAACTTTGCTGCTTCCGTGTTCGGCCTGGGAGAATACTTAAAAATATAGGCAGCATTAAACCTTACTTCTTTAACCAAATCAAAAGTATCCTTAAACTCTTTATCAGTCTCAGTGGGGAATCCCACAATAATATCCGTAGTTAAAATTCCTTCTTTAACAATTTTACGATAAGAATCAATTAAAGCCAAGTATTCTTTTACCGAATACCCCCGGTTCATAAGTTTAAGTATCCTGTCTACGCCTGATTGCATGGGCAGATGCAGCGACTTAGCCAACTTGCCCAAATCACGTATGGCCTGAAAAAATTCAATATTGGCATCCTTAGGATGAGAGGTAAAAAAATCAAACTCTTTTAAACCTTCTAAGGCATTAACCCGTGCCAACAGTTTTGTGAAATTAACCCCATCATCATGATAGGCGTTAACATTCTGTCCCAAGAGAGTGATTTTAGTAACCCCATGAGAAATAGCCTCTTGAATTTCCATAAGTATGTTTTTATTCTTACGGTGGCGCAAAGGGCCGCGTACATACGGCACTACACAATAAGAACAAAAATTAGAACACCCCTCGGATATAACCACGTACGCATGATCTTGGTTTTGTAAGAAACCGGTATGGTAAATCTCTTCCGGCCGATTAAGGCTATCCACCTCCCAAATCTTACGCTCAAAAAACTCCCGAGAAGTAAACTTACTTAATATTTCAGGAATTTTATAGATATCCTGCGGCCCAACAACAAAACTGACATTTGCATCGCGCTCGAATGCGCGTTCTTTATAATTCTGGGCCATACAACCTACTAAGCCGATTATCTTAGAACCTTTATAACTTCCAATCAAACTCCACACCCTGTCCTCAGCATGCTGACGCACAGAACAGGTATTAAATATAACAACATCCGCATTACGGTCAGAAGTACAAATTTTATAACCGGCGTTCTTCAATAATCCGCAGATTACCTCGGAATCCCGCACATTCATCTGACAACCAAAAGTCTTTAGAAAAACTTTTTTATTCATACTCGCTGGTTTATTTTCGTAACAAAAATAATTCCTGGCGTAAATACGCGCCTACCACGCCTGACATAACATTATACCCTGCTGCGTTAAGATGCGTATGACACATTTTCAAAAATAGGGCGTTGCAATTTTCGATCTTCTTGAAAATACCATATAAATCAATAAAAACAAAATTTGAATTTTTATTTAAGAAAGATTTTAGCATTAAATCAACTGACCGGTTACCATGCCCCTGGTAAATATTATAAGGGATGCTTTTTGATATTTTAGGTAATGGGTAACTCAGAAGAATGACGGCCTTGCCCTCCTTTTGTAAACGGTCTAAGAAATCTGCAGAATAAGCAATCACCCTGTTTTCCCTGATAATGTCCTTTTCGGAATTTTGGATAATGCCCCTTAATTCCAATACCAAATTTGATAATGCATTATACAAATAACTTTTCGATAAAAATAAACCTATTTTAGAAGAATAAAACTTTATGTAGCGATTATCCCAGGGATTTTTTATTACATTTGCCGCTATGCCACTGGTTCCACCCAGGAAAATAATGCAGTCCGGCGTTAAAACATTCATATTCTTTTCAAGAAAATGAATTATTTCTTCAGCGCTGTAGCTAGAGATACCCGCATTGACCACCTCTATTTTTACCCCCGGTACATTCTTCCTAAGAAAATCTTCTAAAAAAGCCGGGTAGCTTTTATCTTCCGCAACGCCTAAACCAAATGTCCAAGAATCTCCGATACAAACAATCCTATACACATCATTTTGCTTCGGTAAAATCTCTTTATTCCCTCGTAATCCTAACCTATTAAAATTACACTTCCTGTAATACGCATCCACTTCTTTCCGGCACTCAATAAGCGCCCTTACCTTGCTATCTATTAATATTGCAGGAAACTTTAAAACTTTCAGCGTCATTTCCGCCATAAATACAAATATGACTAAAGTGATCAGAGAAAATATGGCAATCTTTACTGTATTCATATTTTAATTAAAAAACCTCTTTAAGCAGATTTTTTTGGCGAGCAGCCCAGGTGCATATTAAAATTAAACCCCGCGCCAATACGGTGCGGGGTTTAATTTTAATAGAAAATAAACTGCATTATTTCTTCTTAAGCTTCTCCACTAATTCAGCTACAAATCTTCCAGCTATCTCCCTACAACCGAGACCAAAAGCTAGAGCTAGAGCTAAACCGAACGAACCTAAAATAATACCTACGGTAAGCTCAGTAACACGTATACCGATATTAAGCTGTTCCAAACCTACAAATATCGTAAAAATCATAACCACTACTTCCACGACTTGCCCCAATAATTTACCCTGGGTAAGCCCGGCATTATTAGCAGCGGTCTTTACAATATTCTTCAAGGCAGTGGCGGCAAACATACCAACAATTAAAATAAATATCCCGGCAATAACATTCGGGATATAAAGGACAACTTTATTTAACAACTCCGCAGCTATAGTCAAGCCTATAGCATTGATCGCTACCATAAAAGTAATCAAAAGCCCAAACCAATAGCAGATTACTCCGATTAAATCAGAAAGCGGATAAGTAATCCCACCCTTATCAAGTATTTTGTCCAATTCAATGCGGCTAGAGAGTGTATCAAGTTTTATGGTTTTTAAAGCCTTACTCACGACAGCCCTGAGTAACTTAGAAAGCAACCAACCAATTATCAGGATAACGATTACCAGAAGTACATTAACCATAAACTGGCTGATCTGGGTAAGTACATTTCTGGCTGGCTCAAGCAACACGACTTGCCAACTACTCATATTCCCTCCTTTTTTAGTGTTACAACTTACTAACTCTAACATAACTAAACAGTTATGTCAAGAATATTCCCTTCAAAAATCCAATGTCATGCCGTCGTAAGCTGCAATTACCTCAATACCTAAAGCCCTTGATAACTTTTCCGCTTGAAGTAACGGCTTGGCCTTAAGCATACTCATACCAAAATGAGTAAGTACGGCTTTCCCGGGCTTTAGCTTACTGATAATCATCTCTGCTTCTTTTAAACTAAGATGATCAATACCCTTGCGTGGCTCATAAAAGACTACCGAAATAATCAAAATATCTGTCTTATAAAAATCAGCTAATTCCGGAAAATACCTGGTATCAGTGATCAAACCAACAGTTGTCTTGCCAATTTTAAATTTCAAACCGTAAGTCTCACAAGGGTGGATGTGGCGCATAGAAGTAGTAAAACTAAAATCCCCCGCCAGATAGTTGTGATTTGCCTTAATAATCTGGATCTTTTCAGGAAAACCAGATGCATGCCTGAGAATGACTGAATCATTGCCAAGCGCATCAGAAGGACAAAAGACCACCCCTCTTTTCTTAAACCCACCTTCAGTCATCGCTTCAATCATTACATTTATATCATTGGCATGGTCTAAATGGCGATGGGTCAGAATAATAGCATCCAATTTCCCCGGATCAAGTTTTGGCCTGCTAGAAGCGCAGCGCACAATACTTCCCGGCCCGGGGTCAATCAAGATATTAGCTCCTCCACAAGAAACCCATAATCCCCCGGAAGCGCGCAGCTGTTTAATCATTACAAAACGCGCCCCCGCAGTACCGAGGAATTTAATATAATCTTCCTTTTTTTGTTTTACTCTAACCATTTTTTCTTAAGTTCAGCGTTAATTGCCTGCATTTCAGAATAAGAAATTTTACTTTCTTCACTTTCCTGGCGGCGGGAATCAAGCGACCTTAAACTTTTCTTGCCGCAGATAAACTCTTCCACGCCTGAGATCCTGCCGTTTAAAAGCCTGACGGCCGATTGCACGCCCTTATCATCCGAAACTACGATAATATTCCTGGGCTGACCGGATTCTTCCACCAATTTCTTTATAATTTCATCCGCCTCAATCATGCGCGAAAACACACAAACCAATGCTTCATCTTCGGGCATCTTTTCTCCATAAGGGGGATATCCGTCAAAAACAAGGATAACTCTGTTTTTCCTGCTTCCGGATAACTTATCTAATCTAATGAAATCTGCAAGCGAACTTTGAATGTTGGGAGATTTTCTTACGCGAGGCCTAAACTGAGGATGGTTGATTATGTTGTATGCGTCGATGATGTACTGTAAGGACATAAATAATTCCTCCTATAGCCCCAGAAAAAATAATAAATGAAAACGATAAAAGAGACATTGCCAAGGCTAATTGTTTTATCACTCCCGCCTTAGCAAAATAAACCACATATAAACCCTCCCTTAAACCTAAACCTCCCATAGCGATTGGAAGCAATGTGATTGCACTAATGATAGGCAAGAAAATAAAGAAATAAATAAGGTTTATTTTTATTCCTAAAGCAAGCCCGATAAAATAAGCACCCAGTGGATAGATCAGCTGGATAATAAAAGAAAGAACCAAATTAACAATAATCATTTTCTTATGATTACGAAAAATATGTATCTCCCGATGCATATCCTTAATCATCTCTCTAATCCTTCCAGCCCCGGGGACAGATAAAAACCTAGCTATCCTTTCATATATAAAACTGTTAAATAACAGTAATAGAATAACAACCAGCAAAATGACGATTACAGCTACCGAAAAATAAACTATTTTATCGTTTATAAGCGAACCCCCTAAAAAAATAGCAGGCAAGACCACAAGCACTAACCCTATATAACCGCTCAACCTGTCCAGGAAAACCGTAGCGATAACCTGCTTTGCTTTTTGGGTATGTGAGACAAGGTCCGCTGTCTTGACCAGGTCGCCACCGATAGTTGAAGGAAGAAAAATACTAAAGAAAAGCCCCCCGCAAAAAGAACTAATTAGTTTTTTTAAAGGGATATTGATTTCGGCCGATTTAAGCAGCATCTGCCAACGCAAGAAACCAAGAATATGGACAAGCGGAACAATCGCAAACCCCAGGATCAAAAACAGCGTATCCGCGCCTTTTATATCATTGATTAGAGCGTTAAAATCAATTTTGTTTAGTTTAAACAAAAGAAACAAAAGCACAACGCTAATGACAATTCTCAATAATACGGACAATACCTTTTTAAATTTGGACATCTCTATTTAAGTTCTTTACCGGTTAGTTTACGATAGGCATCCAGGTATTTTTCTGTTGTCCTGGAAATTATTTCCTTGGGTAGCGCAGGCGCGGGTGGAGTCTTATTCCAATCCAGAGTCTCTAAATAATCCCGCACAAATTGTTTATCAAAGCTGGGCTGCGGCTGGCCTGGCTGGTAATCCTCAAGCGGCCAAAAACGGGATGAATCAGGAGTAAGCATCTCATCAATAATAATAACCTGGTTATTATAAATCCCAAATTCAAATTTCGTATCTGCGATAATAATTCCTTTTTGCAGAGCATAATCCCTTGCTCGTTTATAAACTTCTATACTTGTTTTCTTTAAGACCCCGGCTATATCCCGGCCAAGCAGGCCTTCAACATACTCCTGATTAACATTCTCATCATGGCCCACATCAGCCTTAGTCGATGGAGTAAATATGGGCTCAAGAAGCTTGTCTGATTCTCTTAGCCCTGCAGGCAAACCTATTCCGCAAACTGATTGTTTTTGCTTATATTCTTTCCAGCCTGAACCGGAAAGATACCCCCTTACCACACATTCAACTGGCAAAGGTTTAGTTTTTAAAACCAGCATTGAACGGCCGGCTAAATCTTTTTTATACTTCTTTAATTCAGGAGGATATTTTTCTACATCCGCCGTTATCAGATGATGCGCAATTACATCCTTAATAAAATCAAACCAGAAAGCGGATATACTGGTTAAAACCTTGCCCTTATACGGTATACCACAAGGCAGGACTACATCAAAACAGGATATACGATCAGTAGAAACAATCAAAAGCTTATCCCCTAAATCATAAACATCCCTTACCTTGCCTCTGCGGAAAAGCTTGAGGTCGTTAAATTCAGTTTTTAACAAAACGTCATTTACCATATTTTTTTAATCTTTCTATTAACCCTTCATATTCATCCCAAAGCTCTTTAGGCAGGTCTTTATTAAAATCTCCGAAAAATTTATTTACCCCTTTTAATTCTTCCAGCCACTCAGTTTTCTCAACCTTGAGCAGCTTTTCTAATGCCCCGGGAGAAAGATTCAACCCGGTCATATCAATATCAAAAGGATACGGCAGGTAGCCAATGGGAGTTTCCATGGCATTTACTTTATTATTGCAACGGTCTAATATCCACTCCAGTATCCTTAAATTCTCGCAGAAACCCGGCCAAATAAATTTACCATGCTCATCCTTTTTAAACCAGTTCACATGAAAAATCTTCGGCGGCTTAACCATAAGCTTGCCCATATTTAACCAGTGTCTGAAATAATCCGCCATGTTATAACCGCAGAATGGCAGCATAGCCATGGGATCCCGGCGCACATGGCCAATTTTCCCCACCTGAGCGGCAGTCAATTCTGAACCCATAGTCGCCCCTACAAATACCCCATGCTGCCAATTAAATGATTGATAAACCAGTGGAGCTACATGTTGACGCCTGCCGCCGAAAATAATCGCTGAAATCGGCACTCCGTGGTGTTGTTCCAGTCTAAATGAAGCTGAAGGGCAATTCACGATCGGCGCAGTAAAACGCGCGTTTGCCTGCGCGCCTTTTATTATATTGCCTTCTGCGTCCTTCATATTCGGCTTCCAGGGATTACCTTTCCAATCTATACCCTGGCCGGGAACCTCTCCGTCAGCACCCTCCCACCAAACTGTATTATCCGGCTTCAAAAGCACATTAGTATAAATAGTATTGCTCTTTATTGTCTCCACCATATTCGGGTTAGCTTTAGAGTTTGTACCGGGGGCAACCCCAAAAAATCCTGTCTCAGGATTTACCGCCCAAAGCGAGCCATCAGAATCAACACGCATCCAGGCAATATCATCTCCTAACGTCCAGATACGGTAACCTTTCTGTTTAAGCCCTTCAGGGGGGACCATCATCGCCAGATTTGTCTTACCGCAAGCGCTGGGAAAAGCCGCGGCGATATACTCAACATGGCCATTAGGCTCTTCAATACCCATAATCAACATATGCTCTGCCATCCATTTTTCTTTTCTGGCAACATAACTGGCAATACGCAGAGAAAGGCATTTTTTACCCAAAAGCACATTACCGCCGTAACCGGAACCAACGCTCCAGATAGTGTTATCTTCAGGAAAATGCAAAATCAATCTTTTGTTAATATCTAATTGGGCTTTTGAATGCAGGCACCTGGTAAAATCATCATCTTTTTCCAACTGCTTTAAGACCGCATCGCCGCAACGGGCCATAATCAACATGTTCAGCACAACATACCGGGAATCAGTTATCTCTACCCCGATTTTACTAAAAGGTGAACCTACCGGCCCCATAGAAAACGGAATTACATACATAGTTCTATCCGTCATAGATCCTTTAAATATAGACTTTGCTTTCTGATATGCCTTGGCCGGAGGCATCCAGTTATTATTCGGACCCGCATCTTGTTTTTTCTTAGTACAAATAAAAGTTAAATGTTCCGTACGCGAGACATCATCATGGGCAGTGCGGTGCAGGAAACAACCCGGTAATTTTTCCTTATTTAAACGCAGCAAATCACCTGAAGCGACAGATTCTTTCTCAAGGGTTAATCTTTGTTCATCAGAACCATCAACCCAAACTATATTCTTAGGGCAACAAAGCTTGTTTACTTTATTCACCCAATCAACCAGCTTCTTATTAGTTGTAGGAAAATTTTCCATCTAGTTACTCCTATTCGCGATAAATTTATATGCAGAATCAGCTGCCACTGCCCCATCCCCACAGGCATTTATCACCTGATATAAACTTTTCTTACGGCAATCGCCACAGGCAAATATACCTTCAACTGAAGTTGCCATGGAATCATCCGAGATAATAAAACCTGCCTCATCCACCTGCAATTTGCCTTTTAAAAACAACGTCTCGGGTTCATAACCGATATAAATAAAAACGCCATCACAGCAAAAATCACTTTCTTGCCCAGTCAATAAATCCTTTATTTTCACCGCTTCAACTTTTTTAGTCCCCTTAACCTCGGTAACCAGACTGCTCAAAATAAAGCTGATCTTCTTATCCTGCTGCATCTTTTCCTGTAATATTGCCGAAGCACGCAGGTCCTGGCGGCGATGAATTATATTTACCGAGCTGGCAAAACGACTAAGGTATATGGCCTCTTCGGCGACCGCATTCCCGCCACCCACAAGCACCACTTTTTTCCCTTTATAAAAAGGCGCATCGCAAGTAGCGCAATAAGAAACGCCGCGGCCAGTATACTCCTTTTCTCCGGGTACATTTAATTTTCGCGGATGCGCACCGCTGGCAATGATAACCGCCTGAGCCGCAAATGTTGCGCTTGAGGTTGTGATTATCTTCTTTGCACAATCTAAATCCAATACTTCATCGCTTTGGATCTTTACGTCTAACTCTCTAACCTGCTGCTCCATGCGGCCGATCAACTCAACAGTAGAGACCCCGCCAGGAAAACCCGGATAATTTTCAATGCTCTCGCTCATCAAAATTCTGCCGCCAGGAACCATTTTTTCAATTAAGATCGTATCCAACCGGCTGCGTCCGGCATATAGCGCGGCAGTAAGCCCTGCGGGACCAGCCCCAATAATAATTAAATCATGCATTATTCAATAACCTCACTAAAGCTACAATTTGCGGGTCTTAGCGTCCTTCTTTAATGCCTTCAATTTCCTTCTAATTTTTAATTTCTGCAAAAAAGATGCGTAATCAACTATAAGTTTGCCTTCCAGATGATCAATTTCATGTTGTAAAACACAAGCAAAGAGATCCTTGGCTTCTATTCTTACCGGCCGGCTATTTTCATCAAGCGCCTCGATCCAAACCTGTTTTGAGCGCTTGACCTTAACACATGCTCCCGGTACGCTAAGACAACCCTCCTGTATAGCCTGGCTGCCCTGCCGCTTAACAATTTTAGGATTAACTAATTTATAAAGCCCCTCCCCGATATCTACCACAATTAACTGCACGCTCATACCAACTTGCGGAGCAGCCAACCCAATCCCGGAATGCTCATACATGGACTCTGCCATTAAACTTAAGGTTTTTCGGTGTTCAGCAGAGATCTCTTTGACTGGTTTTGCCTTTTTCCTTAATACAGAATCACCGAATATGTTAATCTTTAATCTGGTTTCTGGCATTAACTTTTATCACTTTCGGTTTAATTTTCTTTGTTAGTCCATTCTCAAGCAATACATACGAAACAATGATAACCTGATCACCCGGACAAGCTCCCCTGGCAGCCGCGCCATTCAAACAGACCACGCCGCTTCCGGATTTACCTTGAATCACATATGTCTCAATACGCTGTCCGCTGCTAAGATTAAGCACCTCTACCTTTTCATACTCCAGCATATCCGCTGCCCGGATTAGATCCGCATCAATAGTAATACTGCCTTCATAGTAAAGATTGGCTTCAGTCACCGTTGCCCTGTGAATCTTGGATTTCAACATAGTTCTTAACATTTTATTTTCTCCTTACCCACAAAGGGTACACCGGCCACTTGCGCTACCTAGCGCACACCGACGCAATACATATTGGCGTCGGGTGCCCTCTAAAGCCGGGTGTTAATCAACTTATACGTCTGGCGAGCAATCATCAACTCTTCATTTGTAGGGATTACCATAATCTTTGGTTTCTTACCCAAACAACTAAATAATCCCCGGCAAATATTATTTCTGATACTCGGCTGATTCTCCCCTATCCCTGCGGTAAATATCAAAGCATCCAATCCGCCCAAAACTGATAAATAAGCGCCGATGTATTTCCTGACACGGTAAACGAATATATCTATAGCAAGCCTGGCGCGCTTATTCCCTGCGTTAGCCTTTATTTCAAGGACACGCATATCATTACTAATCCCGGATATCCCTTTTAATCCGCTTTCTTTATTTAAAATACGCTCCATATCCTGAGCATCTATTTTTTTCTTACGCATGATATGCGTAACCAACGCAGGGTCAACATCCCCGCAGCGCGTACCCATAACTAAACCCTCTAAGGGCGTAAACCCCATACTTGTGTCCAAAGATTTACCCTTATCAATCGCAGTAATACTACAGCCATTACCTAAATGACAGCTAATTAATTTTAATTTATTGAGTGGCTTCTTGAGTATCCGGCTGGCTTCCGCAGCAACATACTCGTGGCTGGTACCATGAAAACCATATTTTCTTACCTTAAGCTTCTGGTAATAATCATACGGCAGGCCATATATATAAGCATGAACCGGAATACTCTGATGAAACGCCGTATCAAAAACCGCAACCTGCCTTACTCCTGGTAAAAGTTTTTTACAGGCAAGTATCCCGGATAAATTCGCCGGATTGTGCAAAGGAGCAATGGCGCAGCACTCCTTAATCCCGTTTATTACCTTCTGGTTAACGACCGCCGGTTTCTTAAACTTTTCCGCGCCATGCACTACACGGTGGCCTACGGCCTCAACAGAATCAAATTTCTCCAGTATGGTCTTTAAACCAGAATAATGGTTGGCAAATTTAGAGCCTTTCTCTCCTATATGTTCAAGCGCGCCTTTTAAAATCAAGCGCTCTCCGGGCATATCAAAAAGTTTATATTTAATTGATGAGCTTCCGCTGTTAATTATTAATATCTTCATCATTGGGCCCTTATTGCCGAAACTGCCACGCTATCTACGATATCCTGCGCGAAACAACCCCGGGATAAATCACTTGCCGGTTTATTGAGGCCTAAAAACAACGGGCCGATAGCACGGCAACCGCTGAGCCGCTGTGAAAGCTTATAACTAATATTTCCCGCTTCAAGGTTAGGAAAAATAAGCACATTGGCTTTTCCTTTTATCGGGCTATCCGGGCATTTTATTTTAGCTACCTCTGGGACAATTGCAGCATCCGCCTGCAATTCTCCATCAGCTAAGATCCCGGGCGATTGCGCTTTAAGCAAGGCCAGAGCCTCGGCTATTTTTTCCGCAGATTTTGTTTTGGCTGAACCTTTGGTAGAATAACTTAAAAAAGCTATACGCGGAGTAATATCCAATACTTTACCCGCTAATTCCGCAGCAGTTAAGGCAATACAGGATAGCTGACGGGCGTTGGGATCGGGGATAACCCCGCAATCCGCATAAATAAACGTACCATTATCTCCATACTGATTACCCGGAAGATCCATAATGAAACAGCTTGAGGCAATAGTAAAACGCTCATCTAAACCTATGCAGCGTATGCAGGCGCGGGTTACATCCGCGGTAGTATGCACCGCCCCCGCAACCAAGCCATCGGCCTTACCCTGACGGGTCATCATCGCCGCATAATAAAGATTATCCGAAAAGAGCTTTTTTACTGTATCCAGGCTAATATCTTTAGATTGATATAATTTATAATACTCCTCTATATAGCCGTCCAATTGGTTTTTATCAATCATCTCAGGAGTTAAAACCAGCGGTTTGGCAATTTTTTCCTGCTCGACAATATGAGCAGCCTCCAGCGTCCTTTTATCTTCATATTCCGGAAGGACAATTGTCATAAGTTTTCTTTTTTTAGCCAGGTTCCGAATCCGATTAATTGCATCCATTTTAAATTCCTTTCAAAATTTTCTTAAAATCAACATTTTCCTTAATTAATTTGATTACGGTATTAATTTTATCTTTATCGCACGAGCGGATCTTTACCGTCAAATCATGCAAACAAGTAGCCACATCATAAGTATCAGACTTGGCTAGCAAAACAGGTATCTCGGCCTTGGATAAAAGGTTCATAATCGGCGGCTCCGGAGTAATCCCCCCGGTTAAAATCATCCCGCTGATTTTTAATTTATTATTACCGGCATCCCTAAAGCTGCTAAGGCCGCAGATAATCATATCTTCCCGGTCGCCGGGCGTGATCATAAGGCTATCTTCGCTGATATAGCGCGCCGCATCGCGCGCCTCCATTGCCGCGACAATCACCTTGGCGACTGAACGCTCCAGATACTCATTTCCACAAATTACCTGAAAATCCGTTTCTTCCAAAATCTGCTCAAAGGTAGGCCGTGCGAGCATGGGATTAAAAGGCAAAACACCTAAAACATCAATCCCCTTTCTTTCCAACCCCTTTCTTACCAGGCGGCTTATCTTTTCGAACTTATCAGGCAAGACTTTATTTACAATTACCCCTAGGACCTTAACTCCTTCTTTTTCAAAAAGAGCCTTGTTTAGAATAATCTCGTCAATCGGACGGCCAACCCCGCCGGAAGAAATAATAATTACCTTTGAACCTAAGAGCCTGGCAACGGAAGCATTGGAATGGTCAAACACCGAACCAACCCCGGCATGCCCCGTGCCTTCAATTACCACTAATTCCTGATTTTTAGAAATCCTGCGGAAAGAATTCTGAATTTGACCGGAGATATTTTTTTTATCCGGTTTCATGATATATTTTTCAGTAAAACCTTTCTCTACCGCAATCGGACTCATATCCTTGAGCCCGGATTTTATCCCGCAAACTTCTTCGATAAGGATAGAATCCTCATCGATCTTTAAACCTTCTTCCTCGAGATAACGCTGCCCGATAGGTTTGATAAAACCTACTTTGCCGAATTTCTCCTGCAGGTTTTTGATTATTCCCAAAGAAACCGTGGTCTTGCCGTCATTTTGTTTAGTGGCGGCAATAAAGATTTTACGCATCAAAGATTTTCTTCTATATTACGCTTTAAATCAAGCTTACTGACTGCACCATTAATCTGGTTTAAAACCTTTCCATTTTTAAAAAATATAATGGTGGGAATTGACATAATTCCATATTCAGTGGCGACTTTGGAATTAGCATCAACATCTACCTTACCGATTTTCATCTTGCCCACATACTCCTTAGCTAATTCATCAATATGCGGGGCAATCATCTTGCATGGACCGCACCAGCTAGCCCAAAAATCGACTAAAGTTGGCAGAGTTGACTCTAATACCTCTTTTTTGAAATTAGCATCTGTAAAATGTAGCGTACTCATAGCTGTAATCCTTCACATTAAAAGGGTTAATAAATTGGTAGGTCGTAATAAATTATCACAAACGCGGGTTAATTGCAAGAATTTTCATGAGGGCATAATTTATGGAGGCGCAAGCTGACATAAGTTATCTGCCCGAATGAATACCCGCAGTTACGAACAAATTTCGAAGAAATTTGTGAGCGATTAACTGCGGGTATATTGCTATTAAAGAAAGGTGATTAATTCTATTTCCTAGACATAATCAGCTGTAACTGTTCTGAATAGTATCCGGCGGTGAAAGAATCCAGCGAAGCAGTCAGTTCTTCAAGTTTTAGCTGCTTATCAAACCTTTTATTTCTATCTTCAATGGGCAGATTATCCAACTCAGATTTTACTCTTAAACGCTCAAAATAAAGTTTGTTTACCTCATCCAGGATGTCATCGCGCAACTCCACCATAAGCTTTGAACGCACATCAATACTAGTCTGATCATCATTCCAGATGAGCTCACCTAAATCCCAACTTAAGGCTACATCCCAGTCTATACTGTCGCGCCCCCTCCTTAATAGATCATCACCACTCTGGCCGATAGAAGTAGACCCGCTCTCCCAATGCCATAGATCAGTTGAGTTACGATCTAATCCAATACTTACCTGAGGCAATAACGCTTTTTTTGCCGCCATCTTTCTCCATTGGGATATTTTTTCCGGATTTACTTCAGCATACTTTATCGCTGCCTCCTGAACATCCCTGATTTTTGGTTCATATTTAAGATACTCCTGGACTAAAACCTGACCTGAAATATTATAAGAATTTCTCCGGCTGGATTTGAATATCCCCTTTTCTCCCACAACATAAATATCATCCTTACCGTCTAAAGAAATGTAGTTTAATTTCCCTGCGGCTAAATCAAAAGAAACTTCTACCCAGCGCTCATCTTGATAAAGAAAAACTCCTGTCTGGGTAAGGCCAAAAATCCGGGAATCAACCGATATGCATAACATTTTTACATCATGGCTCAATAAACCATATTCAGTTAACTTGCTCCAAGTTTCCCCCTGGTCCAAGCTTTTATAGACTCCTTTGGCGCTGGAAAAATACACACCATTGATATTATTGATATCGGCTTTTACAAAGCGCATATCAGATGAAGTTTCTTCTTGATTCGCTTTCTCAACATCGACAGCCTCTTCCTGGTTATCATTTTTAGCGTAACTGACAAAAACCCTCTCCCAGTTTTCCCCGCTGTCCGGAGATTTAAATATTCCGCAATTAGCAGCTAAATAAATGACTTTATCCAGCTTAGAATTAAAATCAACATTAAACACAGCAGAATTACCTATCTTACCATTCTCCCTGTGCCAGCTCCGCGCGTTATCCCTGCTTATAAAAAGCCCGGCTTTTGTCCCAACAAAAACAGCATACGGAGTACCCAATACAGCAGTACATTGGTTCTCCATACTATTCTTACCCCGAAAAACCCTTTCCCAATGTTCACCTATATCTTTACTGCGGTATAAACCATTATCAGTAGACGCATAAATAACGTTTTTGTTAGATGAATCAAATACCAGAACATTGATATTATTTAATCCGCCTCTTATAGCTAATACCCTGCGCCAACTTTCACCTGCATTATCACTTTTCAGTATACTCCCGGCAACTCCTGCTAAAATAATTCTACTGTCCCGCGAACTAACCATAATCGCCTGCCCGTCATGATTGCCCCTGCTTATATCCTCCCAGGTAAAATCTTGCGCTAAAAGAATACCTGGAAAAATAACTAAGCATACCATTGCAAAACTTATAATTTTCTTACGCATTTTACACCTCCTGCCATAATTGACGCAGAAGGTGAAAAAATCTAACAAAAAAAAGGCGCCCTTTATTCAAGGACGCCTTTTTAATTTTAGGCTTATATTCTTTTAATTACCAGAGCCAGGCCCTTATCTTATCATCAGCTGCCTTCCAGGCATATTCCGGTTTCATTACCGGTTTAGTATATGAAGGAACGGGAAAAGTAGCCGTATCATAGATTGCGGTCACGCCGCGTATAGCGCTGGTGATTACTCCATTTACTACCCCAACAGTTACTCCGGCTGCAGGATCCTGTTCATTAGAAACTTTAGCTACTTCAGCAGGAAGCTCCATCCAAAATGTAGCCAAATTGATTACCCCGCGCTCTAGCTTATTAACCGGAGTATTGCTATATGAGATATCATCTCGGTCAAACTGCATAGGAGGAGAGGAAAAAGTAAAATCTTCATCAGCTCCATTATCATAGCAATATCCAATAGTTAAGCCCCCAAAGATTAATACGAGTACGCTTAGAATCAAAATCAAGTTTTTCATCAGTTTCCTCCTTTTTTAATCTCTAACCTGCTTAATTGACGTGATAACTTCTCCTTAAAAGACTTAGCTGAATCTATCTTTTCCCCAGATATACCTGCTTCCATAGCAAAATCAATCAGGCCTCGCAAGATATCATTATAGGAAAGTTTATGGCCAGTAGAGAATAAAGCATCCTTGCCTAATTTGTCAAGATAATCCATCTCTTGCCGGCCTAACATGGTGATTACTCTATGCGTAACGACTTGCCCCCCATTACTTTGCATATTTAACCACCTCCTTTATTATAAGTAGAAAATACGAAAAATCAAGTAAAATTTTACTATTTTAGCGCCGAATACCAAACAATGGCATACCTTCAAACAACCTCAATGCCTTAAGAAAGTTCATATGCTTTTTATGCTGCTTCTTAGCTCTGGCCAAAACTTTATGCAAGATTCTCTTCATTTCGAGCCCCCTTTCTCTAAATAATCTATAAAAACAAAAAACCCTAAAAGGCATATTTTAGGGTTTTATCCCTACTTGGCAACCCCGCTTTCCTCTCTTAAGAGGATCGGAAGCTTTGCGCCCCAGCATTACTGCTGGTTAGCCTTTGTCATTAGGTTGTGCAAAATACCAAATTGTCAAAATGTCAATTTACATATAGAATTTAACATATTTTTTGCCATTTGTCAAGGGTAGCTCGAAAATTGGGGTCAGATCTATTTTTCCATAACAAATCTTAGAAAAATAGATCTGACCCCAATTACGCTAACTAACTGCAAACTCTTGCTTTACAGAATACCTCTTGGCTGGTGGGGCTTGTTTTGACAAAAGCTCCTTTGCCTTTAATGCCACCTTTTTACCGGAATAAAGCATACTTCCAAATGTTGGCCCCATGCGTGGCAGGCCATAAACAGTTGAAACCGCCATCCCGCAAACCAGCAACCCCGGGTAAACCTCTCCTGTTTTTTCAACCACCGCGTCCTCTGAGATATTTATATCCATCGGACCAAAAGTTTCCATATTAAGCAATTTGCGTTTCTCAAGACTTTTACAAACCCAGGCATCATGGCCCGTAGCATCAATGACCAGCTTAGATTCCAGGGATATCGGATCTACACAGGTAATTGCCCTGGGCAACGCTGAAACCGGAGTCCAATTAATTACCGCTCCTTCAACCTTTTTATTACGCAAGACTACATCATCAAATTTAGTCATGTTCAAGATCCTGACACCCGCGTCGCAAGACGCGGAAATCAGCTTAGAGCAGGCATTCGGGCCGTCAGCGACAAACAACCCTTTCTCTACCTCTTTATAAGAAATCTTAAGTTCATCCAAAATCTCCTGGGAAGGAGCGCGAAAGGTCAATGGATTCATTAGGTATCCGCCGATCCAAAAACCACCCCCGATATAATTATTGCTTTCCACGATTAAGGTTTTATAGCCATCCCTGGCTAAATCCCTGCCCGCAATCAGGCCGCTTGGCCCGCCGCCGATAATTATTACATCAGAAACAATGTAATCTGTAAACCAACGGGTAAATTCACCGACAATGGCTCTGGATATTTGCGCTTCACTTATTTTTGCAAACATTTTGCCCCCTTTGATTTTAAAATACGTTGGTATTCATGCTTATAGAGATAGGACTATACCAGGTGGGCCGCGCAAATAAAAAACCCTTACGCCAGTAGCATAAGGGTTAAAATAACCGCACATCTTTTCCTCCGCTGGCATTATCCAGATCAGGTTCACAAGGGTAATCCGCTTATTACGCGGAACTCTCAGGCCGGTTAACCGACCTCCCCATTTTTTTTTATTTTATACGTTTACCGCTTAATTGTCAAACTATTTTGTCACAACAGGCTGAGAAGCACTTTTCTCTTTTTCAATTATCTTAATATATTGTGCGGGATTTTTCTTAAACTCCTCAATGCATGAAGCACAGCAAAAATTGTAAATCTTGCCTTCATATTCATAAGTTACCTTCGCATCTTCAGCTATAGGATTACCCATTACCGGACAAATTTTATTACCAACATCCTGAACCTGAGTTACTGAAGAAGCTCCGGCTTGGGCATTATTCTCCGCTTGAGCCAGAAGAATCCCGCTTGTTATAAATAAAACACCGCAGATAATTAAGCTTAATATATTTCTCGGCATATATACTCCCTATTTGTTTAAACACATAAATTTGATTCTTCCCTTGAGACAATCCGGCCATCCTTAAGATAGATTATTCTCCTGGCTTGTAAACCGAGCTTAGTATTATGGGTAGTCAAAACTATGGTTAGCCCGTCTTTTTGATTTAAATCTTTAAATATATCAAATATCTGCTGGCCGCTCTTAGTATCAAGATTTCCCGTAGGCTCATCAGCAAAAAGTATTTTCGGAGAAGTTACCAGCGCCCGGGCTATGGCCACTCTTTGCCTTTCACCTCCGGAGAGCTGTTTAGGTAAATGATTGATCCTGCTCCCCAGCCCCACCTTTTGCAGTAAATTTACAGCGAGTTTCCGCTCCTGCGGCAATTTAGCGAAAAGCAAAGGCAGTTCCACATTCTCTAAAGCTGTAAGAGTGGGAATTAATAAAAACTCCTGAAAAACAAAACCAATATTCGCGCGGCGAATTTTAACCAATGAACTTTCCTTAAGAACTGAAACATCGTTATCCAAAACTTCGAGTTTACCAGTTGATATTCTATCCAGGCAACCTAAAATATCCAAAAGCGTAGTCTTGCCCGAACCAGAAGGGCCCATAATGGCGATGAACTCTCCCTGAGAAACTTCTAAGTCCACATCTTTTACTGCCCTGATTTCTTCAGCAAAAAGTCTGTAAGTTTTGGTAATTTTATCTGCTTTAATTAGAATATTAGCCATAGTTAGTCTCCCAGCCTGATTGCTTCAACCGGCCTCATGGAAGAAGCCCGATACGCAGGATAAATTCCGGCAATTAAACCCATAACCACAGCTCCCAAGAATGAACCCAGCAACAATCCTGGAGTAATAATTACTAGTTTTCCCACAGGCGCGTAAGGTAAAATCTTTCTAATGATATGTTCCACTATATTTGTCCCCAGGATAGCGATAATATCTCCAAGAATACCGCCTAAGACACATATAAGCGTAGTTTCCAGCCAGATAATCCGGAAAACATCCAAGCGTGAGGCGCCAATAGCCTTCATTACGCCAATCTCCTTTGTCCTTTCAAAGACTGACATAAGAATTGTATTGATCACCCCAATCACGGCGATCAGAATAGCGATAAGCGCTACCGAATTAGTCATGGCCTTTGAAGAAGAAACCAGATTAAATATAGTTCCTTTTACCTGCGCCATACTGATTACCTGAATACCCGGCTCATTATATAAACTTTCCTCAAAATCACCTAAACTACCGATATCCTTTAACTTTATACCTATTCCGGTTAACTTTCCCGATAGATCAAATATACGCTGCGCAGTCTTTAGAGGAATAAATACTATTCCATCATCTTGAGTACCGGTTCGCTCAAAGACCCCCACCACCTTAAGAACTTTATTCAGATTAGGAATAAGAATCTGATCTCCCGGAACACGTTGCTCTAACTCCGCGGCTTCATAACCAATAATTACCTCATCCGCGTCTTCATTTGAAAACCATTTACCCGACTTGAACTTTGACCATGGCTTGAGCTCCAGGTAAGAATTAGATACCCCCATATACAAAACTATGCCGCCCTGGCCATTCTGCCTGTCTTTATCAAACTCTGTGGCGGCCAATTGCGGGGATATTCTTTCTATTCTGGGGTCCTTAGCGATCTTATCGTATACCAACTGCTCCATATACCGCAGACCTCCGCCTCCTTTTAACATCAGCGTCGCTGCTTCATATGGGCAGCCTTTTGCGGTGACTAAAATCTGATACCCCATTTTATCTATGTCATTAGTTAAAGATTTCTGATATCCGGCATCAAATCCCATCAGGCTGACCAAAACAGCTACGGCAATCGCTACTCCGCCAATAGTGAGAAATGTACGTATTCTCTTACGCTGCAGGTTTTTAAAAGCTACCGATAGTATCTTCATTTTATTTCAACTCCTTTGGCCTGAATCATCGGGCCTGTTTTCTTAACCACAACATTTCCTTCCACTAAAATATTGCTGCCCATCTTCTGAGGAATAGCAAAACCGGATTTCCCGGTATCCACATATATTGTCAAATTACCGCTGCCAACTTTTACATAAAACCAGCAACCTGTAGAACATTCACTTGCAATTTTACCTTCTATGGTTACCGGCTTGCCTTCGAATGCTTTAGGATCAGCCAAAATATCCCGCACCTCGGTGATTTTACGATCCGCGATTTCCTGGCCGTATTTTTCCGTTCCGGCATAACAGGCTGAAGACATTATACCGGTAAATAAAATTAAACTTAAAAGCGATATTTTTAAAGTTTTCATTAGATTCACCTCCATCATTTAACAGCCCCGCGCAAAAATTCATCAAGCAAAATAAGGTCTTTCTTTATCCCCCGCAGAGTCGCCCTAAAATCTTCCGGACTATTAATACTCGGATCGCTAATTTTAGTAATCCGCCCTTCTGAAAGGCTATTATTAGAAACATTGTATTTATAAAAATCCTCCAGCGACAATCCTTTAAATTGGCCGGTAAACTGGCTGGCGCGAAACTTTGAAGATTCAGGAGAGGATATACGCTGATAATAAAACGCTATAATTCTCCCTTCTAAATTAGCAGCGATAACTAACTGCAAAACTCCGAATTTCCCTTTTTGGTTAACCCCGTGTATATAACCAATGCGGTCTTTGCCTTTTAACACAATATAATACGCGTAAGGAACATCTAAATCCTCATAAACTGTGTCAAATTTGTCACCCAGCTTTTCTTCAATCTTGATCTTTAAAGCTTCACCGCCTATTTCCTTTAAAGTTAAAAGCTTAGTCAGGTAACCGGTAGATTCCGGGAAAAGCCTCTTAACATCCCGGTCAGGGTCATCAAGACTGCATCCAACCGCGGCAAAAGAATTGACATAGATACCGAATAAAAATAAAACGCTGAATAAAAATTTACGCATTATGCTCCAAAGAAATAGAACTGTAACAGAATTTTATTATCTTCTTTTTGCCCCATACTATTAAAATCATGAGAGAATGCCGCGCGTAACGTTGTACTCTGATTTAACTTATATGAAGTACCCAGAGTTAAAGTGGAATCATCAGATGAGCTCTCCCCCAGTTTATTTATCCAAGATTGGAATTGTAATTCCAATTCCCAATTTTGATACCTTGGTATTGTGTAATCCAGCTCTCCCAGATAGCCCAATACTTTCTTGCTGTCGTTTTCCCCGTAAGCAACCTCACCTTTAAAAAGATACGGCCCAAAAAGATACTGGCTATCCAATCCTATCCTCTTCTTTGAAATCGCCTTATCCGATAACAGCTTATCCTGCGGAATTGTCTTCATATCTTCGCTTTCTAAAACCCTGCCAAGGAGAAAAGAAATTCCATACTGAAAGTTCTCTGAAGCAGGAGTTCCAATACGAGAAGTAAGAAGAAAACTATCATCTCTTCTATGAATCCCCATCCCCGAACCCAACTGTAGCGCTAATTTATAATCAAACTTGGGCAAAGCCCCCTCTAAGCCAACTCCCCAATCTTTTTTAAAACCTATATCCTTCATCATCAATGTTTGCAGAATTGTGCTGTGAGTATCCAATTGCGGCTCAAGCCCAAACGCCGGATCAAAATGCCCTACGCGCAGCTTTGCGGCATAATTCATCTTATATAAAAGCCACGCGTTATGTATCTGGATGCCCCAGGCATTATGGGAATTTTGCGTGCTATCATAAGCAAGCCGCACCTGTAAATCGGTAGTCAAATAATCACCATAATCATTTGAAAACTTACGATAATCCTCAAAACCGATGGAATTAGTCAGGTCATTACTCTTACCCACCCAGTGGTCTCTACTAGAATATCCACCGATAAGATTAGCTTCTTTGTAAAAAAGCGCCTCATTAGCTGACGCCGAACCAGCAAAGATCATTAAAATAACAAGAAGCGGAAGAATAATTACGGAGATTTTATTTATCTGCATATAAACTATGGCAAACTTTCTTAATTAAGCGAAGAATTTATCTCCTTTAGCCCAATTCTCCCCGCTTACTTCATCAATAACCAGATAAAGACTCTCTTTAGGCTTTCCGGCGACCTTTAACAAGGTATCGGAAAATTCCTTAGCGATCTTTTCTTTTTGATCCTTGCTCAATTTTCCCACTAACTTCAAATTAATATAAGGCATATTCCCTCCAAAAATTAAAACCTTGTTATTCTTTTGAAATTAAGAATATCCCGGTTTGCGCGAACAAATTAGGCAAAAACGGAATCCTTCTTGTCTGTCCGATACAAACACTTCGCTCGATATTAATATCCTTTAAGCGGCAGTATTTCTTAAAATCAGATATACTTAAAAAATGCAAGTTTGGTGTCTCATACCATTGATAAGGAAGCGCTCCGGTTACCGGAGTCCTTCCCTGGAAAAACATCTGCAACCTTGATTTATAATGCGCGAAGTTAGGAAAACCTACAACTACCTTCTTTCCCACCCGCAAAGCATCAATAAGCACCTTATCCACGTGAAGGATCTGCTGCAAACTTTGATTAAGCACCACGTAATCAAAAGACTTATCGTTAAATTCAGTCAGACCGCTATCAACATCACCGTGAAAAACATTTAGCCCTTTAGCTACGCATTTATAGATCTCCTGTTCATCAATTTCAATACCCTGAGCGCGGGCATTCTTCTCCTTGATTAAAAGGTACAAAAGATCCCCATTACCGCAACCTAAATCTAAAACCGTTGATTGCGGTTTAATCAAATCAAGAATTACCTCATGGTCCAGCTGAATATCTTTACGCGCCATAATCACCGGTCACCTCATAAGCATAAAATATCTTTTTAAGAAAATGCTTAATCAAATGCGTTTCCTCTTCTACCTCTAAAAGAAACGCGTCATGTCCATAGGTTGAAGCGATTTCACAGTAAGTTGTCTCTACCCCTGAAAGCTTGCAAGCCTTGACTATCTCCTTTGATTGATACGCCGGGTACAGCCAATCAGATTTAAAAGAGATAACTAAAACCTTTACTTTAGTACCCTCTAAAACATCCTCAAAACGCCGGCCCCCCGATGCATCAAAATTATCCATGGCCTTAGTAATGTAAAGATAGGAGTTCGCGTCAAAGCGTTTGACAAAATTATCACCGCGGTAACGCAAGTACCCTTCTACCTCAAAATCAGCGGTAAATTTAAATGTTTCGCCGACATCTTTCTTAGCCCGGCCGAATTTTTCCGCCATCGATGTATCACTCATATATGTAATATGGCCAATCATCCTGGCTACCGCTAAACCTTTAGATGGAGCCGGGCCTTCATAATAATTCCCGGACTTCCAATGCGCATCAGCCATAATCGCCTGTCTGCCTACTTCATTAAAAGCAATTTGCTGCGGCGAATGTTTAATCGTAGTGGCAATCGGCACTACACTGCGTAAATTCTGGGGATAATTAACCAACCAGGATAAAGCCTGCTGCCCGCCCATTGAACCGCCAACCACTGAAAGTAATTTCTCTATTCCCAAATGATCCACCAGGCGTTTCTGAGCGTTGACTATGTCGTTAATAGTAATCAAAGGAAAATCCAAAGCATAAGGTTTGGCTGTCTTTGGATTTATACTTGCCGGACCAGTTGAGCCCTTACAACCTCCCAATATATTAGAACAAATCACAAAATATTTATCTGTATCAAATGCCTTTGCCGGACCGATAAATTCATCCCACCACCCGGGATTATCGGCTCCTTCATGCAAGCCGGCAGCATGCGCGTCACCTGAAAGAGCATGCGTAATAAGAATAGCATTAGACTTATCCTTATTTAAGACGCCGTAGGTCTCATAAGCCAGGCTAACCGGCCCAAATTTCTCCCCGCTCTCAAGTTTAAGCGCGTCAAAAGTAAAAACCTGGGTCTTCACAATACCAACACTATTATTTTGAATTATTTTATTTTCCTTGTTCATACTTTTACCTCTTGGAAAAGCCAGGTCGTCAAATACCGTTCACCGGTATCAGGAAGAATAACCACGATAACCTTGCCTTTGTTCTCTTTGCGCTTAGCTACATCTAAAGCCGCCCATAGTGCTGCCCCGCTTGAAATACCGACCAAGATCCCGTCTGATTTTGCCAAGGCCCTGGCTGCAGCCCCCGCGTCATCATTAGTTACCCGGATAACCTCATCAATTACATCCCGGTTTAAAACCTGCGGGATAAACCCAGCTCCGATACCCTGAATCTTATGCGGCCCGGCAGAACCCCCGGATAAAATTGGAGAAGCATCAGGTTCAACCGCTATTGCCTTAAAACTCTTTTTTCTCTTTTTAATTACTTCAGAAACACCTGTAATTGTACCACCTGTACCAACTCCCGCAACCAGAATATCAACTTTTCCATCTGTATCAGCCCAAATCTCCTCCGCTGTAGTCTTGCGGTGGATTTCCGGATTAGCCGGATTATTAAACTGCTGCAAGATAATCGCGTTAGGAGTTACTTTTACCAGCTCCTCGGCTTTCTTAACCGCGCCCTTCATACCTTCCGCGCCAGGAGTTAAAACCAGCTGCGCTCCAAGAATCGCCAAAAGCTGTCTTCTTTCCACACTCATGGTGTCAGGCATAGTCAAAATCAGTTTATAACCTTTAGCCGCGGCGACAAATGCCAAAGCTATTCCCGTGTTACCACTAGTAGGTTCAATAATCGTTGTGTTTTTCTTAAGCACACCTCTATGTTCCGCGTCCTCGATTAAAGCAACCCCCAACCTATCCTTAACACTTGAAAGCGGATTAAATGATTCAATTTTTGCCAATACCGTTGCCTCCAACCCCTCGGCAATCCGATTCAATTTTACTAATGGAGTATTTCCAACAGTTTTCGTAATATCAGAATATATCTTTCCCATAGTTATCTCCTTATGCCTTTCCTAAAGCCTGTTCAATGTCAGCGATAATATCATCAATATGTTCTATACCAATTGACAGCCTGATAAAATCAGGGGTAACACCTGTAGCCAACTGCTCTTCGCTAGATAGCTGCTGATGTGTGGTTGTCGCCGGATGAATGGCGAGGGTCTTAGCATCACCAACATTAGCAAGGTGCGAGATTAATTGCAGCGAGTTAATAAACTTACTCCCCGCTTCCAAACCGCCCTTAATACCGAAACCCAAAATTGCTCCCGCGCCTTTCAGGAAATACTTTTTGGCTTTTTCTTTTTCAGGACTATCCTCTAAACCCGGATAATTTACCCAGCTAACCTTAGGATGTTTCTTTAAATATTTAGCCACGGCAAGCGCGTTTTCAGCATGACGGGGTAACCTAAGATGCAATGTTTCCAAACCCTGTAAGAATAGAAACGAATTAAACGGAGAAAGCGTCGGGCCAAGATCTCTTAATAAAGTAACCCGTGCCTTGATGATATAAGCTATATTACCAAGCGGTTTTAAGGCTTCCACAAAGTTAATACCATGATAACTTGGATCCGGTTCGGCAATAAGCGGGAACTTACCGTTAGTCCAGTCAAACTTACCGGAATCAACAATTAATCCGCCAAGCGAAGTTCCATGGCCTCCGATAAACTTTGTCGCCGAATAGACTATGATATCCACGCCAAAATCAAACGGCCTTAATAAATACGGAGTTACCGTATTATCCAAAACAAAAGGAATTCCGTTCTTATGTGCTATTTTTGATATACCTTCCAGATCCGCGATATCGTTCTTAGGATTGCCTATGGATTCGGCGTAAATAGCCTTGGTCTTAGGAGTAATCGCCTTTTGATAAGCGCTTAAATCTCCCGAAGGCACAAATTTCACCTTAATTCCTAAACGCGCGAAAGTATAGTGAAATAGATTATACGTACCTCCATATAAATTATCCGCGGAAACTATTTCATCCCCTGTCTGGGCGATATTCAGTAACGCCAGGGTAATCGCCGCCTGACCGCTGGCAGTAGCCACTGCTCCCACGCCACCCTCCAAAGCCGCAATCCGCTTTTCAAAAACATCAGTTGTCGGATTCATCAGGCGTGTATAGATATTGCCAAACTCCTTTAAACCAAACAGATTAGCGGCATGATCAGTATTTTTAAACTGATATGAGGTTGTCTGGTAAATCGGGACTGCCCGGGAGCCTGTCGTAGGATCAGGCTCCTGGCCTCCATGTAAAGCTAATGTCTCTATTTTTAATTTACTGTCAATCTTACTCATAATTGATGCTCCTTTCGTTATTTAAAATGCATAGCGCGCTTAATACAAAACCATTACCTAATCCTTGCCTTGTGGACCCCATGTAGTCACCCGTAGCGGTATAGGCGGCAATAATAGTAAGGTTACTATTTGGAATCCAGGCTAAATGCGCATCCCAATAATTAGCGTTTTGCACATTGGAAAAACGCGCCCCCTGTTTGAATTCATAACCCACAACAAAACCATGAGGAAGTACTATGTCAATATTGGCAAACCCCGTAAACTTTCTTTTATCGCTAAACCCGAGCACGCCCGTTACATATTCCTGGGTAGAAAGCACTCCTGCGGATATAATCACCGGCACCGGTAACTGCGTAACCGTTTTAGTTGCTACGGCGTACCAATCTTGTCCGCTTGCCCTAAGTGAAGTTATCCCGGCTTTGCGCAACGACTTATCAGTAGTAGCCTTGTATATCGTCCCCACAGAAACAGCGGGAACCAGTTTTGAATCAAACGAGTTTTCATTCAAAACCAGCAATTTTGCCCCGAGATTATTTTTATGGAATGTGGGATGGTCCTCCCAGGCAATATTCTCATATCCATACGAAATCTCAAGCCGCTTAAGCAAGGTTGTAGCTACCCCAAAAGATGTCCAGTCGATTTTAGCATCAGGTAAATTCACATACCAGGCGCCGAATCTGGGCTTAGCTATTATATTGGTATCACCTACCTTAATAAACTCTTCTCCGGAATCGGCAAGATACGCCAACGGATTAAATGCCACTCCTCCCACACCTTCCAGATTGTTAAAAGGTGGCCCCGCGAATACTCTGTTTGTCAAAGAACCAAATGCTAACACTAACAAACCCGCTAAAAAAATTAACTTTTTCATTTAAACCTCCCAATACTTTTTCCTAACTCCAGCTATCTGGTCGTATCGGGAAATTATAATTTTTATGATTTATGATTTCCGGGTGAATCCGGTCAATCCAAGTAACCTTACCGCTAAATACCACCTCCTTCCTCGATCTTCCAAACATCATCAAAACGTTTTTTCTCAGCGACTTCTACCTGCGTGATCTTTTTATCATGTACTTTAACAGTCACCGTTCCAAAACTCAAAGTCCCCACGGCATCGCTGATCTCTTTTATAATCGCGTCATTAACTATATTTTTCGTTGCCTTAGGTTTAATATTCATTTAATAGCTCCTCACCTGAAAAGGTGTTAAATTGAATAAGCAAATACTTCCTGCTTAGCACTAATCTTATCGGCTAAATCGCCAAAAGTTACATTATCAATTATATTCGAAGTAACATCAGCTACTTTTTGCCAAATTTCCCTAAAAAGGCAACAACTTAAATCACTGCACTTGGCATAGCCTTTTTCTACACAAGAAATTGGCTCTATCGGGCCCTCGATATAACGCACTACCTGACCCAAGGTAATCCTGGATGGATCCTTGGCTAAATAATAGCCACCCACATTACCACGCCTACTCTCTACAAAGCCGCCTTTTTTTAAATCCAAAAGGACCTGCTCTAGAAATTTTACCGGCGCATCAATACGCTTAGCAATATCATTAATCGTAGATACTCCCAACTCATAATGAACAGCCAAATCTAATAGTGCTTTTAACGCATAATCGCCTTTGTAAGTTATTCTCATTTTAAGCTCCCTTCCTGCCGGCAGGCAGGCTCTTGTCTACTATTCCCATGAACATAGTAGAGTATGACTTAAAAATAATAATTGTCAAGAAATATTTTAAGTTTCTTAGATATTGTCCAGCTCCAATAATTGCGTGCGAATCTCCTGATATTTATCAAGATCAACCGATCTATATATTTCTTGTGCCTTACGCCAATGCTGCCTAACCATATTCTTTTTCCCTTGCTTCCTATATAGCAAGCCTAAATTGTAATTAACATTGGCCAGGTCCAGGCGGCTATCAATCTCTTCTGCCAACTTAGCTGAATCCTTAAAATACTCTTCCGCTTTAACCAAATCATCCATCTCCATATAAAGTTCACCAATCATATTATAGCCACAGGCCAAATTTAACCTATTGTTTTGCTGTTGGTCTATCTTTAACCCTTTAAAATAATAATCCAAGGCCTTAAGATACTCTTTTTCAAAAAGATAAATCTCCCCTAAATTAAAATAACAATCGCTCAACTCATTCTTCAAATTTAACCGCTCAAAAATCTTACGGCTTCTTTCATAAAAATCTTTAGCCGCAACATAATCGTTTTTATTGGCAAAGACTAAGCCGACATCAAAATAATCACATGCCAAATTCCTGGCATTTTCAAAATTACGCTGGCGCTCTAAATTAATCGCTATGCTCTTAGTTAATAGATCCAATGCTTGCTCAAAATTATTTTTATCTATATGCCAAACAGCTAACTTTCTCAAAACCACTGCCTCATTAGACTTATCATTCATGCGCCGGCTTAAATTTATTGCTTTATCATACAACTCTTTCGCTTTAGTATATTGGCCATCCAATTGATAAAACCACCCCAGTTTTATATAGGCCTGAATAAGGTGCGCCTTATTATTCAATCTCTCGCTCTTAAGTACATAATCAAAATAGTATTTTAAGGCCTTATCTTTATTGCCCAGGCGTTGATAAGCATTGGCAATTACAGGATAAACCGCTAAAAAGTCTTGGTCCTTACAAATTAGCCTCTCCCCTAAAGTTATCGCAGGCTGATTATTCCCTTTACGATATTCAGTTTGCGAATTAAGAAACAGATAAATCTTACCAGGGTTAAGCTTAGGCAGCCAAAAAGCCAAAAGAATTCCGGAGCAAATAAAAAATGCTGCCAATCCAGCTTTAAACATAACCTTTTTATAAAAAGCAGGCACTTTATGTTTACGCTCTCTACGGCGCTGGAGCCTAAAGAAAATGAAATTGGGATCGCCGTAAAGAAGGTAATTTACCCAATGTAAGCTAGCCAGCCCAAATTCTTTTATCAGTTTTAATTTTGATAAACGCAATGACTCACCTACGCTTACTCCGGAAATAAGCTGCGCATAAAATTCCCGGGCAAATACAAGGCTGGGGTTATCTTCGATTTTACGGATTGTGCCGATATAATGCCTTACCCCCGCAAACAAAAATGCGCTGGCCATGCCGTAGCTTGCCCTCTGATATTCTGAGTCAATCAATCCACTATTAGCCTGGGCTGAATGGCAAGCATTGGAAAATACTAAAGCCGGCATGCTGCAGCTCTGCCCCATCCTAAGGATATCTTCAACCTTAAACAACCCGTCGCTTAAAACCCAACCGCTTCTATGTGTATCTTTTTTATCAAACTCGCAATGCCCGGCAAAATGCACAATATCATAATCACAAATATTCTTTTTGACATAGGTCTTATCTATATTAGTTGACTTGAAATCAACATATACCTTTTTGCTTTTGTGGTTAAACTGATTTTTAATACTCAAGCCTTCGGCATAAGCGGATTTTAAATTCGCGCTTGGATCAGCCAAAATTAACATTCTTAAGCTTTCCGTTAAATCGCGGTACTGCAACAAAGTCGAATCTCCTTTGCTGCGCACTAACCTCCCTAAGCTAAATTTAAGACAGAAAAAATTCACGCCGTCAAAAATTAATTCCCAAGGCATGTAAATCAACTCTTCATCCAAAGAAAGGGTTAATGCGCAAGGCGGGCTATTTTTAAGCTTTTCCTTAATTGAACGGCTGAGCAGATGATCCCAGAATAGTTGGCCGATTTTTTGTAAAGACTTTAGTTGATCAAGTTTAGATGATTGATCTTTGGCAGGACGGTTTAAAACACCGACTAAATCCACACTTAAACTTATTAACTCGCTAAAAGAAACCGCAATTAAACTGTAGTGCCGCAAAGTAGGGGCAGCTTGCCCCTGATCAAACAGGCCCATCTTAAGAGAATCGCCCTGCTTAAATACCTCTAAGATTAACTTTTCCGGGTAAAGCATAAGGCTAGGCCTTAACTTTAAGATCAATTACCGCAAGTAAACGTGTTTCCTGTGTAACTTCAACCCTATAATTACCAGGCAAAATATTTTCAAAAATACTACTTCCTGTACCAGAAATATAAGATTCCAATTCAACTTCATTTTTTATAAGAGTTACCCTCAAATCCTTATTAACCTGCTGGCCTTGTTTATTCTTAATCGTAATTACAAGGTTAAAAACTCTGCCATTCTTACTCTCCACCTTGGCCAAAACCCTGACCTCTTGCAAATCTTTCAGGATACTTAGCTCTTCTTTAAACTCATTTATCTGCCGGCTGCGCAAAACCGGCGCAGGGATTAATTCCTGGCCTACAAGCACATCCCCGCTTGTCTGAATAATCTCCCAGGCTTTTTCCTTAAGCCTGAGAAATATCTCGAAAACATCCTCCTTAACATCGCTACCAACCATCTTTCCGACTCTTTCCAACAGAAACGCAGGGACATCCTTACTTAAATGCGGCTCTATTTTAAATTGAGCACACAAATATTCTGCGCATATGTCACATTTGAGCAGATGCCTCTGGATCAAATCTTTATCTGTTTGAGCAAGTTTATCCTCAAGAAAACAAACCAAGGCTTCTTCCGTAGGATGCTCGTTATTAATGAGACGACCGTCACCTTTCCATTCCCGGTAAATAAACCTGATTATTTTCTCATAATGACTAAGCATATACCTTCTCCTGGCTCAATAGACGTATTATTTCAGGAAATCTAACTTGAAACCTTTCTTTTTAAAACAATCCTGCAGTTTTTGGAATATCCTGCTCTTCCGCATATCCACCGCTCCACGGTTGATCTTAAAGTATTCTTTAATCTGCTCCAGATTTAAACCCTGATTCAAAAATAACTCCATAAAATATTGCTCACCGGAATCAAGCAAATCAACGCACTCCTTCAGAGTCTTACGCCTATCCTGATCACTTAAAAACTCAGCTGCATCTTTAGAAAGATCCTTAAGTATATCTTTTAAGCTAAGTCCTTCTTCAATCTCAATATCTATTGAAACCATAGGCTTAAGCTTACGCAAGTAGTCGATAGTAAAGTTAATTGTAACTTGTCTAAGCCAACTGGCTAAAGAACAGCCATTCCTAGCCTGATACGTAGCTAGTTTCTTGTAATTATCTTTAATTAAAGAATAAAATATTTCCTGAAAAACATCTTCAACCTGTTCCCCGGGAAGGCTGTATCCTTTTACAGTTAAAACGCTATAGATATAGTTATAAATTAGGCGGGAATAACGTGATAGGAGTTCATTCCAGGATTGCTTGTCCCCTTTGACACAAGCTTGGACAAACCTCAAATCGTCCATAGCATAATTATATCACTAAAATAACTTTGTCAAATAAAGAAATAAGGGTGCCCCCAGGCAATGGGGACACCCTTATGATTGAATTAAAAAACCACCCTCGGGGTCAATACCTGACCCTATTTAAATAAGGTGTTTTTGATGATGAATGAAGCAAAAACAATAGAAACCATGGACATAAGCTTGATCAATATATTTAAGCTCGGACCGGAAGTATCTTTAAATGGATCTCCGACAGTATCGCCAACTACCGTAGCCTTATGAGCGGCCGACCCCTTGCCTCCATGATTACCTTCTTCTACGAATTTCTTGGCATTATCCCAGGCACCGCCTGAGTTAGCCATCATAACAGCCAATACAAACCCGGTAACAGTTGCGCCCATCAAAAGCCCGGCAACCGCATCAATACCAATTAATAACCCTACTCCAATAGGAGCGACAATCGCTAAAAGGGACGGAGCAATCATCTCCTTTTGAGCTGCCGCGGTGGCAATACTCACACAACGCGCGTAATCCGGCTTAGCTTTACCTTCCATAAGACCGATTATCTCTTTAAACTGCCTGCGCACCTCTACAACAATCTTGCCCGCTGCCCTGCCTACCGCGCGCATAGTCATAGAACAGAATAAAAATGGTAACATTCCGCCTAAAAATAAACCTACTAATACCGTAGGATTCATCATGTTAGTATTTATATCTTTACCAAAAAGCATAACCTGGTCTTTATACGCGGCAATTAACGCTAACGCGGTTAAGGCTGCCGAACCAATAGCAAAACCTTTACCTGTTGCCGCGGTAGTATTGCCTAAAGAATCCAAAGCATCTGTTCTTTTTCGTACTTCAGGAGGTAATTTAGCCATCTCCGCGTTTCCACCGGCGTTATCGGCAACCGGGCCATAAGCATCAGTAGCTAAAGTAATGCCCAATGTCGAAAGCATACCTACCGCGGAAATCGCGATACCATATAATCCCGCGTTAAAATTCGCCGCCCCGCCTGATACAAAGAAACTAATCAAGATAGCAACACAAACAATAATTACCGGGATCGCGGTAGACATCATTCCTACAGCAATACCGCTGATAATTACGGTTGCCGGACCGGTTAAAGAAGCATCGGCAATAGAGCGCGTAGGTTTAAAACCGCTGGATGTATAATATTCAGTACATAAACCAATCAATACTCCGGCGACTAACCCCGCTAAAACTGCCCAGTAAACACCAATATGCTCAATACCTAATGTAGACCTTACCAAAAAATATGAAATTATCGCAACTAAAAATGAGCTGGTAAAAACTCCTTTACGTAAAGCCGCCAGGAGGACTTTTTGACTTGCCTGCTCGCCGCTTTTTACAAAGAAAGTTCCAATAATTGAAGCAATAACACCTACTGCTGCCATAACCATAGGCACGGTTACTCCGGCTACCCCAAGGCCTGCGGCAACACCTAAAGCTGAGGTGGCAACAATTGAGCCAACATATGATTCATAAAGATCAGCACCCATACCCGCGACATCACCGACATTATCACCTACGTTATCAGCGATAACTGCCGGATTACGCGGATCATCTTCAGGAATACCCGCCTCTACTTTACCAACCAGGTCGGCGCCAACATCAGCGGCTTTAGTAAAAATACCTCCGCCTACCCTGGCAAAAAGCGCCATAGAACTGGCGCCCATACCAAAACAAAGCATGGTAGAGGTAATCGCCGCGATTTTATCTGTTCCCATTGGAATCGCATGACAAGAATAATACCAATTCAGGAAATAATACCAGACACTTAAATCCAATAACCCTAATCCAACTACGGTAAGCCCCATAACCGCGCCGCTGGAAAAAGCCACGCGCAGACCCGAATTCAAACTTTTGGAAGCTGCCTGGGCAGTACGGTTAGAAGATTGCGTTGCGATGGTCATACCGATAAAACCGGATAAACCTGAGAAGAATCCGCCGGTTAGAAAAGCAAAGGGGACAAATATAACTAAATAATTCTTCAAGGCCATCGCCAGGAGAATAAAAAATACCACAATGAAGAACATGGAGATACCAAGATATTGCCTTTTTAAGTATGCCTTAGCCCCCACGCGCACTGCTTGAGCAATCTCCTTCATTTTATCCGTACCTTCATCCATCTTTAAGATACTTAAGGCCAGATAAAAAGCAAAACCTAAAGCTAAAATCGAACCTACCGGTGCTAATAATAACAGATCAAAACCCATTTTACTCCGCTCCTTTCAGAAACATTTGTAATTTTTACTACTTTTACCGCCAATCAAAAATTAGGAAATATGTTAACACAACTACGTTGCTTGTCAATAGCAAATCCCTAAACCCTAATTCAGTTTCTTATTATCCTCAACCACCTTCCCCTCTACATCAACCACCTTTCCATAGCTACTTCGGCTATCGGAAGCTGAACCGCGTCCGCCTGAACTAAAATGCTGCCGTATTTTATGCATAAACAGATGTATTTTAATAATAAATATAAGCACAAGCGCAGCCTCAACGCCCAACCAAAGAGAAGTTGAATTAAATATTGCTTTACCAAATAAAAGGTTAAAGACAATCAGCAACGGCAATAAGCAACCGGTTTGCCCTCCCCAAATAATTTGAGGCATTAAAATTTCTCCCAATGCAAAAGTTCTTTAAGTTGACGTTTATCTGATGGTTTAAAGCTGTCCTTTTCTTGCGCATAACCCAAAGCAATCAAACTGATTAATTTCATGCTCGAGGGGATATTCAATAAAGTACTTACCTGCTGACAGTAGGGCTTTTTATCTCCGGCAATCCAACAGGAGCCGATACCTAAAGCTGTAGCCGCTAAAAGAATATTGCAAGTGGCAGCGCAACCGTCTTCAAGATAGTATTTTGTGTCCACGCAAAAGACCGCGATGCAAGCGGCTGACTGGGAGATAAATCTACCATTATCAGCTAATTTAGCCAATTCTATTAATTTTTGTTTATCTGTAGTCACCACAAACTCCCAAGGCTGTACATTTCTTGCCGTAGGGGCAAACCTGGCGCAATCAAGAAGCTTCTCCAAATCCCCTTTCGCGATACCTCTATTTTGAAATGTCCTTATACTACGCCTAAAGCGTAATAACTCTAAATTTTCCATTTCTCTCTCCAATATTATTGAAAATTAAATCAGTTTCTTACGGAGTTCCTCAGGAATGGCCTGCGGTTTTAAATGTTTATCCACGCAGACAAGAATGGTTTTAGCCTTAACAATAAGCTGTTTATTTTGATTGTAGATTTCATGCAAGAATTCAATACGCACCCCGGTAACCGTTCCAATCTGAGTCTGGATATCCAGATCATCACCATATACCGCCGGAAATTTATAATCCACCTCCTGGCGAGCAACCACAAACATGACCCCTGAATCAGCCAACTGCTTAATTGAAGCGTTTTTTAAAGCAAAATACTCAGTCCGCGCTTCTTCCAGAAAATTAAGGTAGTTAGCATAATAAACCACCCCCCCACAATCAGTATGATGATAATAAATATGTGTCTTCATATTCTTCTAAATATACCGCTAAACTAAAGATTGTCAATATATTCTCCAAAGAAGCTATCACCAGAAATATGTTTTAACTTCACCTGCACAATCTTGTTTCTTAACTTGGGCTTAAACGCCAGCCTGACCTTAAGGTAATTATCAGTTAACCCCTCTAAAAAACCAGCTTCACCTTTACAAACACCTTCTATTAAAACTAAGGCTTTTTTACCAATGAAACCACGCATAAATTTATCCCGGCACTCTCTAGAGACCTCCTCCAGTTTAACGCAACGGGCGTTAATCGTTTTCGCATCAACCGATCCGCAGAATTTGGCTGCTTTGGTTCCCGGACGAATAGAATATGGAAATATATGTACCTTTAAAGGCAGGATCTTTTTAACTAAATTAACTGTATTATTAAAATTCTCCTCTGTCTCTCCGGGAAAACCAACCAGGCAATCTGTAGTGATAGCAACTCCGGGAATATCACGTTTAATTCTGGAGATTAAATCCTGGTATTTCTGCCCCGTATATTTACGGTTCATGCGCTTTAGAATGCTATCATCCCCACTTTGAATAGGAATATGAAGATGCCGGCAGAACTTTTTACTACCAGCCAAGCGCTTAATCAATTTAATAGAAACGTCCCCCGCTTCAATTGAACTTAATCTTATACGCGACAATCCTATTATTTTCTCTAGCGCCCCAACAACATCAGACAGATCTTTCTTAGGAGAAAAATCCTTACCATATGCGCCCAGACAAATTCCCGTCAGCACAATCTCCTGAAACCCGCGGGCAATCAGTCTTTTTGCCTCCTGGAGTACCTGCCTAAGACTTTTACTGCGTTTTTTACCTCTTATTAAGGCTACTTTGCAATATGTGCAGAAATTATCACAGCCATCCTGTATTTTTAAAAAAGCGCGTGTGTGCTGGCTAAAATCGCTTATCCCTTCGGGGAAAAAACTTTTTTTCACGACTAAACTGACCCCTTTAATATCCGCCAATGAATTCCAGTCTTTTTCCACCAAACAACCGGTCACGATTACCGCGGCCTTTGGGTTAGTTTGAATACACCTGCGGATAATATTACGGGATTTCTGGTCGGCCCCGGAGGTAACGGTACATGTATTGATCAAAAAATAATCCGGCGGAAAGCTGTTATCATCCTCACTGAACCCTTTACTTAGAAATCTTTCTCTGATACTTTGCGTATCATATTGGTTAGCTTTACAGCCGAGGGTAAAAAACTTAATTCGCTTCATTTAATTTAATAAAACTGACCACGGCTATGGCTGCCGTATCTACACGCAAGACCCGCTCCCCAAGAGAAACCGGCAAAAACCCGGATTTTTTTGCCAGGTCAATCTCGCCAGGAGCAAAATCACCTTCCGGTCCGATTAAGACTATTATCTTTTTAATCTTTTTGCACTCCTGGCTAATGGCCTCTTTAAGAGTTTTACGCTTACCTTCTAAAGTAGGTATTAATTTTAAATCAAATTCATCTACAGAAGAAAGCACGTCCTCTAAAGTACTTACTGGCTTAATTTGCGCAAGCCTGCTCCCATGGCTTTGCTTAACAGCGCTTAAAGCAATCTTTTTCCAACGTTCAAAACGCTCTGCTTTCTTTTGCTTATCTAATCTTACAATTACCCGTTCTGTTTCAAGCGGGATTATACATTCTACCCCTAATTGCGTAAGTTTATCCACGATATCGTCCATTTTTACTTTTTTGGGGATGGCACAGGCAACTGTTACACTCACCCCTAGATCCTTAGGGATTCTCTTCTCCTTTACCTCCAACTTTGCCGCTTCAGCCCCAATTTCAACCACCACGGTAATATATTCATTGCCGCAACTATCAAAAACTTCCACTAACTCAAGAGGCTTAATCCTAAGCACATCCCTCAAATGATGTAACTGCTCAGGATCATTTAATATAATGTATTTATCTTTTGCCTCGGCTGCGCCGACTTTATCGACGAAGAAACGATTCATTATTATTTTTCCCCCTCAGAAAACACATCAGCCTCAAATATATAAAGCTCAGTGGCCTTGTCTTTCCAAGCGCCTTGAGCCAACCCGGCTTTATGAGCACAAAGGTTATTCAAAAACTCCTCCTTACTCCAGCCGGTCTCCGTAGCCACCTGCGGCAGAAAAACCCCGCTTTGATAACCTTTACGCACAAGGACACCGTGTTTTCCCAATTCAATTTTATCCGCTGAATCAACTTTTTTTAAAGGCGATAGAACGGAGATTTCTATTTCTATATCTTTAAGCTCCGATAAAGTAAGCGTGCTAAACCGGGGATCGTCCACAGCCGCCTCAACCGCCATATCTCTAACAGTTAGATAAAGAGGCTGACTTGCAGAAAGATTGCCAATACAGCCCCTTAACTCACCATTCTTATTAAGCGTAACAAAAGCACCCATTTCCTGCTTTAACACCGGGTCAGTTTCACCCAGTTCCATTTTCTTGCCGGTCTGCAGGTACGTATTAATCGATTCGCGGGCAATCTCAAGAAGTTTCTTTCTTTGCTGATTATTCAACATATGAGCTCCTTCCGGATTATAAACGATAATACTGGCATAACCAACGGTCCATTGGCCAGTAACAGCTTCACCTGTTACTATCGCAGAGTTAGTATGATTTAATACCTCCACTTTATCATAGCCGGTTTCTTTTGCTATGTTTAAAGCAATCACCGCAGCAAACCCCCCGCAAGCTTGAGCCTTTGCATCACGCAAAGAATAATACAGCCCCTCATAATCCATTTTCTTAATCAGTTCCAGCGTAAACATATCTATTTGATCAGCCTCTTTAAGATCATAACCATGATATAAATCTGTAGATACCACTAATAAAACATCTTTGCGGCTGCTTATAGCTTCCTTAATTATAGAAGCAATTTTCTTACAGTTGGCCAGCGAGCAATCTCCTATAACCACCGGGACAATTTTAAAATCACCAAGCACGCTCTGCAAGAATGGCAGCTGTACCTCAACTGAATGCTCGCCGCTAAAAGCGGTTTCATCAACAAAGATATCCGGCCCCTTACCAACCAAGAGACTGACAAATTCATCATCAATTTTCAATGCACCAAGGCTGGTTTCAAATGCTCCCTTAGGATAGATAGCCGCGCCAGCAAAAGGTTTATGATGACTGGTACCAAGGATAATTACGGTTTTATAAGGTCTACTCTTAATAAGTTTATAGCCGTATGCGGCGGTTGGGCCTGAATAGCCATAGCCCGCGTGCGGGCTGATAAGGACAAAAATGCCTCCGGATATTGGATTAATAACAGCTTTTTCCAATAATTTATCTAACATCGCTGATAATTCTTCTTTTTGGAGTGGATAAAACTGCCCGGCAAATTCAGGCTGTTTTACGGAAGCCGAACAATTTAGACAAAAAGAAAAAATAAAAATTTGAATTAAGAGGATTATTCTGTATAGCATGGGGCGTGGTTTTAAATTTTCTATTTACAAACTCTTAGCGGGTGACAATACCAAAGTGGAGCTGGGGAGAATCGAACTCCCGACCCCCTCGTTGCGAACGAGATGCTCTCCCAACTGAGCTACAGCCCCTATATGGTTATTTAATTTAACATATTTCAAGGCACTTATCAATTCAAAAATTGAGCACCTTAAGTTTTAATATAGCGAAATCCTTGATCGAACGATAGTGAGAGCAAGGATAAAAGCACCTTAAGTTTTGATATAGCGAAATCCTATTTTAAAATATTATTGTTCAGCTGCGCTAGGACAGACTAGGCGTGTTTTCATAGAAATCTGAGGATTATCCGGAGTATCTGCAAGAGCAGGATTATATCTACCTGCTAAACCAACATCCACTGCCGTGCCCTGATTAGTAATCCTGATGTAAAACCCATTAGTTGGAGTTTGCGGCATAGTGTTATCGGCTACGACTCCAGCGATTATTTTACCGTTCGGGGAAGGAGCGGTAAGGTTTTCTGGTGAGGTAAACGGACAGCTGCCTCCATTTGGAGTGCAGGTTGCAATAAGGGTATTTGAAGAAAGGGTATAATCAATCCAACCATCATCCGTAAAAACAGACGGTGTTTGTAGGCTGTTTAAATCGATGTAAACGCGAAAACCAGTTGCACCTACGGATGAGGATCCCGGATAATATCTGATAGCATTTCTGCTGGGACCCCCATTAGCCTGTTGTACATATTTACTCATATGTTCAATAGCGTAAGAAATTTCATTTTGCACTTTAGCCCGTTTATCTGTACTAATTACATGATGCCTGCTAAATAGCTCAATACTGAAAAAACCCAAAAGAACCAACGACATCAAAACCATAGACATAATTAACTCTATAAGATTTAAACCAGATTCTCTATTAGGCATAATTTAAAAAACTCAATTTTCAGTCCAACCAACTTTAGCAGTCACCCGGCGCAAATTTGTTGTTCCAGTAGGATAGCTAAGATTATACTCCGCTGTATAAACAATATTATTTACTTTTCTTTCTGAAGGACAAGCTGGATTTTGCGTATGACCGGCTACGGAATCGCAATAAGTAGTATAATTACCACCCACCAATCTCAAACCATTTGAAGCAGAATCCCAGTCATTCTGGCGTACATACAATTGCAGGGGATCAAGAAAAAGCTTCCCCATTTCTGCGCTGGTCATCCGCTCCCGCGAATGCAGCACATGGCGCTTGCCGGCGACAAAAACACTGGCCATCCCTGCCATCACCAGAGCAAATATTAGTGTTGATATAATTACTTCAAATAAAGTGGTAGAACGCTTATTGCAGATTAGGGACATGCAGTTCCTGTACAAGCGGGTGCATCACTACCGCTACCGGTAAAAGTTAAAGTCCAAACCCTGCTACTGCTGGGGAGACGCGAAGCAGTTGCTTGGCTGGTACCTACAGTATAAGTCCAAGATAATGCACTAGAAGGCAAACTAACCCTCAAATAAGTATTTATGTCAGCAATTACGCTAGTACTCCCGGAGGAAGGATAATAAAAACTTGACTCCATCTTATAAATCTTTTCTGCTGCCTGAATAAGCGCAAGATTAGCCTTAGCTTCTTTATCTAACACCCGCTCCTTGCTAGTTCCAAATCCGGGCAAGGCTAAGGCAGCTAAAATGCCAATAATTATAACTACTACTATTAATTCTATTAAACTAAAACCTTTTTTATTCAGCACTTTTAGCTACCCCTTCCCTACCTAATAACCCGCGCTTCCTCCAAAGACACCGGCAGCAGTCAAAGTCTTAGTATAAGCGACATCACTACCAGGAGTCTTACCTGTGCCTGTTCCGCATCTAGTGGCAGTGCATGTTCCGGTGGCCGAAGCGCATGCATAAGAAAAGTAATGCGTAGTACCTGTACAATCTGTTGGAGCTGATACG
>Ga0247841_10000546_pt1 | contig 96727 bp, 69 predicted proteins | sample LaCruzMarch2015__2_FD_192410 | JGI IMG/M metagenome (GOLD analysis project Ga0247841, IMG submission 192410) | Freshwater microbial communities from meromictic Lake La Cruz, Castile-La Mancha, Spain - LaCruzMarch2015_18m | ecosystem: Environmental > Aquatic > Freshwater > Lake | place: Spain...
ACCTCAATCATTGAAACGGTTGAATGATTGACACTAAAAGTACTCCATTTTACAGAAAAATACTCTCAAAATTTGCTCACTCTGAAAATGTCCAGCAACTTTTTTTGAGTAATATGCCCATTGCGAGGCCGAAGGCCGTGGCAATCTGGTGTTCTGTAGTCACGCACAAGATTGCCGCGTCGCTGCGCTCCTCGCAATGACGTGCAATGTAATGTTATCATTATAGCCGCATTTTGAAATAATCACCCCGGAGGATATCGATGACTTTTAAACTGATTACGGTCGAGATCGAGGACGAGGTGGCCATTCTCACCCTCAACCGGCCGGACAAGCTCAACTGCCTCAACGCAGCCATACTGCACGAGATGGCGAAGGCCCTGGATGATCTAAATGCCGATGACGCTGTCAAAGCCCTTATTTTGACCGGCGCCGGCCGCTCCTTCTGTTCCGGCGCCGACCTGTCAGAGCAGCCCTACGGCACGGACAAGAACCAGCCCGGCATCAGCCGCGCCGAGCATATCACCCCCTTCGTGAGCTTCGGCTGGGTGATCAAACATATAGAGGATTTCACCAAGCCTGTCATAGCCGCGGTCAACGGCATCGCAGCCGGAGGCGGACTGGCCCTGGCGCTGGCCGCCGATGTGCGCATAGCATCGGAAAACGCGACCTTCTCGGCCATATTCGTCAAGCGCGGCCTGGTGCCCGATTGCGGGGTCTCATACTACTTGCCGCGCCTGGTGGGTGTAAGCAAAGCGCTGGAACTGATGTGGACCGGCGAGAAGATCGACGCCAGGGAGTGCGAACGCATCGGCTTGGTCAACAAAGTAGTGGCGCACGACCATCTCATGAAGTCGGCAAACGATTTCGCCCGGGTCCTGGCCAAGGGCCCATCGCTGGCCATCGAGATGATAAAGCGCATGGCCTATAACGGGCTCAAGGCGGACTCTGTGATCACACAGATGGCGGTGGAGGACTTCATGCAGCAGGTCTGCCGCGAGTCGGAGGACGTCAGGGAAGGTGTGATGGGCTTCCTTGAGAAAAGGCCTCCCAAGTTCAAAGGCAAATAGGGGCAATTCCGTGGTGTAGGGGCGTATCTTCAGGTGCGCCCGGATTCGGGCGGGTTTGAAAACCCGCCCCTACAATTTCAACGGCCGTAACACGAGAGCATTATTGACACGATAGGCCAAAGAGTTTAGAATTTCCCCTTGTCAGTTGCCTTCATGCGTATCATCAAGGCGGCCGTAAATAAAAAAAGGAGTTGATTGCTTGTGCCCGAAGTCAGATTAGGAGAAGGGGAAAGTTTCGAGAGCCTATTGAGGCGTTTCACCAGAAAAGTACAACAGGAAGGAATAATCAGCGAGGTACGCCGCAGGGGCTTCTTCGAGAAACCCAGCATCAAGCGCAAGCGCAAAGAGGCAACCAAGCGCCGCAAAAGTAACAAACCATCGTAATTTCCATGTCATTACAGGAAAAGCTCAATACAGACCTTAAGGCCGCCATGCGCGCCCGGGACGAGTTGCGCATGCTGGTGCTGCGTTCCCTGCTCTCTTCCATGAACTACGCCGAGATAGCCAAACAGAAAAAACTGGACGACGGCGGGGTCATCGAGGTCATCGGCAAGGAGATCAAGCAGCGCAAGGAGAGTATCGAAGCTTACGATAAGGGCAATCGCCAGGACCTATCCGCCAAGGAGAAGGCTGAACTGGCCATTTTACAGGAATACATGCCCGCCCAGATGGGACGCGACGAGATAGTCTCCATCGTTCGGGCCGTGATAGCTGAAGTGGGGGCCAAGGGCCCGGGCGACAAGGGCAAGGTCATGCAGAAGCTCATGCCCCAGGTCAAGGGCAAGGCGGACGGCAACGAGGTCAACAGCATCGTCACCGACCTGCTGGGCAAATTGTGAATTATTAGTGTCTTTCGGGCGCACCTGAAGGTACGCCCCTACAGGGCGGGTTTCCCCAACGTTAAACGTAGGGTCGGGTTTTGAAACCCGCCCGAGAGTAATTATCAATATGAAATTCGGCATTGTGGTCTTTCCCGGCACCTGGAGCGACCGCGACTGCTATTACTCGGTGCACAATATCTGCGGCCAGGAAGCTGTATACATCTGGCACAAGGAGACCGACCTCTCAGGCTGCGATTGCATTATACTTCCCGGCGGATTCTCCTACGGCGACTACCTGCGCACCGGCGCCATCGCCCGCTTCTCACCTGTCATGGACGCAGTAGCCGATTTCTCAAAGCAGGGGCGCCCTGTCATCGGTATCTGTAACGGGTTCCAGGTGCTGTGTGAGGCCAACCTATTGCCCGGCGTGCTGCGGCAGAACGAGCACCTGCAGTACCGCTGCCAGTGGACCTATTTGAAAACGGAAAACAACGCTACCCCCTTCACCAACAGGTGTAAAAAGGGGCAGGTGCTCAAGATTCCCATCTCGCATTACGAAGGCCGTTACTACGCGAGTGAGGACGTGATCAAGGGGCTGGAGGACGGCGGACGCGTGGCCTTCCGCTACGGCACACCCGTAGGGGAGATCAGCGCGGCGGCCAATCCCAACGGGGCGCTCAACAACATCGCCGGCATCGTTAATACGCAGGGAAACGTGCTGGGCATGATGCCCCACCCCGAGCGATCCTGCGAGGATATACTGGGGAGCAGCGACGGAAATATCATCTGGGAGTCTATCATTGCCAGCATCTAAAGAGCAGTTAGAGGAGATCGCGCTCAGCCGCAGGGAATACAACCTCATCGTGAGCCAGCTGGGTCGCGAGCCGACCGAGGTCGAACTCGGTATGTTCGGCTCGCTCTGGAGCGAGCACTGCGGCTATAAGCACTCCAAGGCCCTGCTAAAGCTCTTCCCCACATCCGGCAAGTACGTGTTGATAAAGCCGGGCGAGGAGAACGCCGGGGTGATCGACATCGGCGACGGCCAGGTCATCGGGTTCAAGATCGAGTCTCACAACCACCCGTCCTACATCGAGCCGTACCAGGGCGCCGCAACCGGAGTGGGAGGCATCGTCCGCGACATCTTCACGATGGGGCTGCGTCCCATCGCCCTGGCCAACTCCCTGCGCTTCGGCCCGCTATCCGACCCCCACAACCGCTATCTCATGGGCGGCGTGGTAGGAGGGATCGCGGGCTACGGCAACTGCCTGGGCATCGCCGACGTATGCGGCGAGATATATTTCGACAACTGCTACAGCGGCAACCCGCTGGTCAACGCCCTCTGCCTGGGCATCGGACGCGTTGAAGATCTGACCCGGGCGCGCGCCTCGGGCGAGGGAAACCTCATCATGCTGGTGGGCGCCGATACCGGGCGCGACGGCCTGCACGGGGCCTCGGGACTGGCCTCCCGGACATTCGAGGAACAGCGCGAGCTGCGCTCGGCGGTGCAGGTAGGAAACCCCTTCATGGAGAAGCTGCTGATCGAGGCCTGCCTGGAACTGACCCGCACCGGTTGGATCGTCGGACTGCAGGACTGCGGGGCCGCCGGGCTGACCAGCGCTGCCATCGAGGCCGCGGACAAGGGCAACTCGGGCCTGGATATAGATGTGGCCAGGGTGCCGCGGCGGGAGAAGGGTATGACACCCTACGAGGTCATGCTCTCCGAATCGCAGGAGCGCATGGTCGTCATCGTGAAGAAAGGATGCGAAGACAGGGTCAGGGGCCTGTTCGACCGCTGGGGCCTGCACTCCGATATCATAGGTAAAGTTACGGGGGATGGAATGGCCACTATCCGCGATGGCGGACAGGTGGTGGCGCACGCGCCGATAACATATCTCAATAATCCGCCTGTTTACCGTTTCCGCCCCAGGCGTCCCGCCTGGCTGGACGGCCTTCAGACGCTGGACCTGACAAAGATACGAGATATCGCGGCCAAAGACGCCGGCAGTGTACTGCTGCGCCTGCTGGCTGCCCCCAATATCTGCAGTAAAAGACCGGTTTTCCGCCAGTACGATCACCAGGTGGGGAACAACTCTGTAGTATTGCCCGGTGGCGGCGACGCCGCCGTCCTGCGTATACAGGAAACAACCAAGGCCTACACACTGGTGACCGACGGCAACGGACGATACTGTTATGTAAATCCATTGGTAGGCGGCGTCATAGCGGTGGCCGAAGCCGCCCGCAATACCGCCTGCACGGGCGCCCGGCCCATGGCCATCACCAATTGCCTTAACTTCGGCAACCCCGAAAGGAACGACGTAATGTATCAGATGCACCAGTGCATCCGGGGCATGTCCCAGGCCTGCAAGACGCTCAGGACGCCGGTGGTCAGCGGCAATGTCAGCCTGTATAACGAGACACGCGGCGTGGCTATCTTCCCCACGCCTGTTGTGGGCATGGTCGGTCTGATTAAGGACGCCGGACGCCACTGCACGGCGGGATTCAAGGGCGAGGGAGACGAGGTCTTCCTGCTGGGCGACCCCGGGGGAGACCAGTCACTGGGCAGCAGCGAGTACCTTGAGCTGGTCCGCGGGCAGGTCAGGGGCACCCAATCCATAGACCTGCGCGCCGAGAAAAGTCTGCACGAGTTGCTCATCCGGGCCATCGGGCGCGGATTACTCAGGTCAGCCCACGACTGCTCCGATGGCGGCCTGGCTGTGGCACTGGCGGAAAGTTGTATAATTGGCGCTACGGGGTTCAAGGGGGCCCTGCCGGTTCACGGCCGCCTGGATGCCGCACTTTTCGGCGAGGCACAGTCCCGGGCCGTGGTCTCGGTCAGCCCGCGGGCAGTGCGCAGGCTGGAGGAGATGGCTTTCAAGCTCAGTGTGCCCATAACCAGGCTGGGTACTGTTGGCGGCAACCTCTTCATACTCAAAGGGCTGGTCAGCCTTCCTGTGACCGAACTCGAGCAGGCCTGGAATAGAGGGCTATGAACAAATAGAGGTAAATTCCAGAAATCAAATTCCAAAATCCAAACAAAGGAAGAAAATTCTAAATCCTAATATCTAAACTCTAAACAATATCAAATAATCAAAATTCAAAAGATTCCGTTATTTGAAGATTTTAATTTTTGTATTTGTTTAGGATTTAGAATTTAGATATTAGAGTTTATTTATTGTTTGGAATTTGTATTTTGGAATTTGGAATTTATTATCGGTGCAGTTCTATAATAAAGAACGCATATTAGCGATTTTGGAGTAATTGAATTGGCTGAGATATCCGAATTCAGGGGCGTGCGCTACAACCCGGCAAAGGTGCGGCTCATGCAGAACGTCATCTGCCCGCCCTATGACGTCATCTCAGCACAGGAGCAACAGGACCTTTACGACAGGAACAAGTACAACATGGTGCGCCTCGAGTTCGGCATCGAGCAGGAGGGCGACAGCGGGAACAATAACAGGTATACGCGTGCCCGCGATGAGTTCACCCGCTGGCTGAAAGAGAGCGTACTCATGCAGGACCAGGTGCCCAATTACTACGTGCACGAGCACAGCTTCGAGGTTGGAGAAGCCAAAAGGAAAAGGCAGGAGTTGTATGCCTGCGTACGGCTGGAGCCCTGGGAGAACAGGGTGATCTTCCCGCATGAGTTCACCATGGCCAAAGCCAAGGCCGACCGGCTGGACCTGATGAAGGCCTGCTCGGCCGACTTCAGCCCCATTTTCGGACTGTACGAAGACCCGGGCGGCAAGATCAACCAGTTGATCGTCAACAGGGTCAAGTCGAACCCCACCTACAGCTTCCAGCACGGGACAGACAACCACCGTTTCTGGATGGTCAGCGAGCCGGAGTTCGTGCAGAGGGTCAGCCACTTTCTCATACCCAAGCCGATTTACATAGCCGACGGCCACCACCGCTACGAGACTGCCCTGGCCTACAGGGAATACCGCCGTGAGCTCGACCCCGGCAGCGGCGGCAATGAGGCATACAACTACGTCATGATGGCACTGGTCTCATTCTCAGACCCGGGTATTGTCATTTTGCCCATCCACCGCCTGGTACGCGGTATCCCGGCGGAAACCATCGACAAATTCAAGAAAGAGCTGCCCGACTATTTTGAGGTCAGGGAAGCTTCCGCCCAAAACATGTCGCTTCCCGCGGCAGCCGGCAGCATCCGCATATACGGGCTGGAGCCGGGGCAGGTGCTCGGCCTGACCCTGCTTCCCGGCATCAGGCTCAACGATTTCCTCAAGCAGAAGCGCTCTGAGGCCTACTGCAAGCTGGACATCAGCGCGGTGCAGCATATCATCTGCGAGAAATTACTGGGATTGCCGGCCGGGGATTGCGACAGCCTGGCCTACACACCCAGCGGTGAATCCGCCTGCCGCATGGTCGACAGCGGCCAGTTCCAGTTCACCGTCCTGCTTAATCCCATCCCTGCCAGGACGATCAAAACGGTGGCCGACGCCAACGACCGCATGCCGCGCAAGTCAACCTTCTTCTATCCCAAACTGCCCTCGGGGCTGGTCATCTTCCGCACCGACGGGGAAATATAACTCCTGTTGGTGCGTACCGTAAGGTGCAAGCGCCTTTCTTAAGTACCAAATTCCAAACAAGGAAGAAAATCCTAAATCCTAATATCTAAACTCTTGACAATATCAAATGACCCAAATTCAAAAGGTTCTGGTATTTGAACATTTGAATTTGTAATTTGTTTAGGATTTAGAATTTAGATATTAGCGTTTTAATATTGTTTGGAATTTGGTTTTTGGAATTTAGAAAAGCCCGACTTTTCTATTCGATTACCTCGTAGACCGCACTCATGTAAGCCTGCTCCAGCGCATCTTCGAAGGTAGAGCGCCGGGGCTCTCGCAGAGGGATCAGCCTGTCCACCGTTTTGGACCGCAGCGACTCGAAAAACGCGCACTGCTTCCACATCCTGAGAAGTGTGTCTCGTGTGCCTCCGTACAGAACGTAATCAATGCTGCCGAGGTGGGGTTCAAGTAGCTCCCGCGCGTGACCTTCGATGCGGGTGAAGAAGTACTCCATCTGTTTCTCGCGGTGCCTGGCGAAGCGGTTGGCCGACGATCCGCCCTGATGGTGCCTGGCATGCACCAGTCCTGTTCCCGCCTTGCCCGCCAACAGCTTATTCCCTTTGAAAACGCCGATGGAGTAGCGCCCCAGCCGCACCATGACCAGTCCCAGCTTCCAGTCTTTCTCAAGCATCGATCTCAACGGACCGGGTTCAAAACCATGGCACAGGTCCCTCCCGGCCAGCGGGAAGGGAGGCCATATCACAAAACCTTTGCCCATCAGGTACAGGACGGCGGCGCCGGTCGGCGAGTCGGCGGCTTTTTCCGCCAGCATGCTCCGCATCTCACCGCGGTCCAGCGCCTGCGCCAACATTTTCTCTATCTCCGCCATTCCCATGCCCGGCTTCACGTAAAGGGTAAAGACGACATCCTGGCCGGACATGTTCTCCAGCCAGCGCAGGGCATGCAGACGGTCCAGGTTGAAGCGGTCGATTACAGCCATCTCCTTATTTTATACTCATTGTAGGGGCGAACCCGCTTTTATAAAATCCAAATTCCAAATACCAAATTCCAAACAATATTAATATTCTAATATCTAAATTCTAAATCCTAAATCCTAAACAAATTCAAAACTCAAATGTTCAAATACCAGAACCTTTTGAATTTTGATCATTTGATATTGTTTAGAGTTTAGATATTAGGATTTAGGATTTTTTTCCTCTGTTTGGAATTTGGATTTTGGTATTTGGAATTTACTGATACATGGTCTATGCCAGCACGGCGATGGTAACCCCGTCCCCTCCCTCACCCTGCCCGCCGGGCCTGAACGATTTGACCAGTGCGTGTTCAGCCAGCGCCTCTCTCACGACGCCTCTGACGGCGCCCGTGCCGTAGCCGTGGATGATGCGTACCTCCGGCAACTGCGACATGAAGGCATCGTTGAGGTAGGCGTCAAGCGCAGATTCCACCATCTCGGCCCGCTGCCCCCTGAGGTCCAGCTCCGGCGGGGCCGTGCGGATTGTCTTCGGCCTGGCCTCCACCCTCTGCTCCACGCCGGGCCCGGGCGCATCGAGCTTTTCCACACCGTCAAGGCGCAGGATCAACTTGATATCGCCGACCTGCGCCTCCAGCCTGCCCTGCCCCACATCCACGGAGATCACGGTGGCCACAGTGTCCATGTCCCTCAGACGAACGCTGTCGCCCACCGCGATGCTTTCGGCGCCTGCCTGGTCGCCGCTGATTTCCGCCAGCCGTTCATTCAATTGCGCTGAACGCTGGTCGGCCTGCTCTGTAATATTTTCCAGTGCCTTGCGGGCCCGTTCCAGGCTCTCTTTTTTCCTCTGCCGCTTAAGTTCGTTCTCGGCCTCGCGTATGGCCCGGTAGAGGCCGGCGATCTCGCTGTTGAGGTTGTCCTGTATCTCGCGCACCATCTCACGCTCTTTTCCCCGGATGCGAGTTATCTCGCCCTCCAGCGCGGCGGACAGATCGGAAGCGCGGGCCTTCTCCTGTTCAATAGTCTGCTGTGCCTCTGCCAGCCTCTTGCGCTCGGCTGCCAGGTCGACCATCATGGCCTCTACCTCCTGTGAACCCCTGGACATGATGCTTCGGGCGTGGCCGACTATCTGCTCCGGCAGGCCGAAGCGGGCCGCTATATTGAGGGCATTGCTGCCGCCCGGTATGCCCACGCTCAGGTGGTAGGTAGGCATCAGGCTAACCGGGTCAAAATCCAGCGAGGCGTTGCGCAGTCCTTTGTTAAGATGGGCATAAGCCTTGAGCTCCGAGTAATGGGTGGTCACCACCACGGCCGTCCCTTTCTCCACGAAATGCATGAGTGTGGCCTGGGCCAGAGCGGCGCCCTCGCCCGGGTCCGTGCTGATGCCAAGTTCGTCCAGCAGCACCAGGCTGCAAGGCGTTGACCTCTTAACGATGCGGGCCAGGTTACTGATATGGGCACTGAAGGTGGAGAGTGTCTGCTCGATGCTTTGCTCATCACCGATGTCGGCGAAGACCTCGTCATAGATAGGCACCCGGGTGCCGTCGGAGCAGGGGACGGGCAGGCCTGCCTGAGCCATCAGTACCAGCAGCCCGATGGTCTTGAGAGCGACAGTTTTGCCGCCGGCGTTAGGGCCGCTGATGATCAGCACGGAGAAGTCCCTGCCTATCTCAACATTGAGCGGCACCGCCTCACCCCTGAGCAGCGGGTGCCGGGCGTTGACCAGCCTTAAAAACCGGCTGCCGGACCCGGCGACGATCTCCGGCTCGATAGCCCTGGTTTTTTCTGCGTAGAGGGCCTTGGCCAGCGCCAGGTCCAGGCGGGCCAGTATCCCGATGTTAAGCCCGATATCTTCGGCTGCGGCGCCCACGCTGGCGCTGAGGGCGGCTAAAATGCGCTCGATCTCCTGCCTCTCCTCCACCTCGAGCTGGCGCAGTTCGTTGCCTGATTCGATGGTCTCCATCGGCTCGATGAAGACCGTGGCTCCGGTATTTGATACGTCATGCACTATGCCCTTGAGCTCCCGCTTCGCCTCGACCTTGACCGGCAGAACGTAGCGGCCGTTGCGCTCGGTGATAAGCTGCTCCTGCAGCAAATCCTGCCCTCGCTTCGACTTGACGATGGAGGTCAGCGTATCCTGTAGCTGCCGGCGCGTGTCTTTCAGCCGCCACCTGACATCCGCCAGGTGAGGCGAGGCCGAGTCCAGCACCTCCCCGGCGGGCGAAAAGCATTTGCCGATCTCTCCTTCCAATTCCGGCAGCACGGTGATATCCTGCACGATGCCCCACAGGGCCGGCAGATCATTAGATAGCCTTTGCAGCCCGCTGCGCGTAACGCGGCAGGCGGCCAGTGTTTTTTGCACCCGGAGCAATGTCAGTGGATCGAGGGAAACGCCTTTGCCGGCGCGGGCGGCGTCCTCCCGCACGTCGTGGGCCTCGCCGATATGGAAGTCCGGCCTGACGGAGAGCATACGCCTGGCCTCGGCTGACTGCTTGAGCAGGAGTTGAACGTGATCGGCATCGGCAGTTGGCTGCAGGGCCAGGGCCAGCTCGCGACCCGCTGTAAACGAGGTGTAATTCGCCAGCCTTTCCCGCACGCGCGGAAATTCCAGCATAGAGAGGCTATTGGTGTCCATGAGGGATATTATACTATGCAATCGCGGGCGGGTTTGAAAACCCGCCCCTACATTAGAACCCGCAGGGGCGTACCTTCAGGTGCGCCCGTATTCGGGCGGGTTTTTAAACCCGCCCCTATAGTTTTACTAATTTTACGCCCGTGATATCCGGCACCTCGAGTATCTTCTTGATGATGGCATCGTCGGCATGCTCATCGATGGACAGTATCATGAGCGCTTCGCCCCTGGGCTGTATGCGGGCCACCTGCATGGCGGAGATATTGACGTTATTCTTGCCGGTGATAGTGCCCACCGCCCCGATGAGGCCGGGCTTGTCCGTGTGGTAGCAGAGCATGAAGTAGCCTCCCGAGGGCACGATGTCCAGCCAGAACTGGTTGATCCTGACTATATGTGTCTCGTCCCTCAGCACTGTGCCGGCCACATCCACCGTGCCGCCGGTGGCCACGACCTCCAGGGAGATGAGGCTGGCGTAGTTGGCCACCTCGGTCTCCTTCTGCTCGGATATCTTAAGCCCGCGCTGCTGCGCGATGACGCCGGCATTGACCAGCGTGACATGGTCTTCACTGACCGTATCGAGAAGACCGCTGAGCATGGAGGCCTTGAGGGCGGAGGTGTCATACTGGGCGATCTCGCCGGAGTACCTGATCTTAAGTCCCTTGAGCTGCCCGCCCATGAGCTGTCCCGCCATTTTGCCGACCACCCCGGCCACATCCATGTAGGGTCTGAGTATCTCGAGCAGCTCCGGGGCGATCTGGGGTACGTTGACGGCGAACCTGGCAGGCTTGCCGTTGAGGACATCGATAATCTGGTCGACCACGTCTATACAGACGTTGGTCTGGGCCTCTTTGGTAGACGCCCCCAGGTGGGGAGTGACAATGATTTTATCGCTTTTAAAAAGGATGCCGTCGGTGCAGGGTTCGACGGCGAAGACGTCGATGGCAGCGCCTGCCACCCTTCCCTCTTCGATGGCCTTGAGCAGGGCCTCGTCGTCTATGAGGCCGCCGCGGGCGCAGTTTATAATACGCACCCCTTTCTTTAACGTGGCTATTTCTTTAGCTCCCATCATGCCTTTGGTTTGCTGTGTGAGCGGCAGGTGGAAAGTTATGAAGTCAGATTCCTTGTAAAGCTGCTCGAGAGGCACCAGGGTTACGCCCAGCGACTGGGCGTATTCCTGCGAGGCGAAGGGGTCGTATCCCACCAGCCTCATCTCGAAGCCCTTGGCGCGGGCGGCCACACCGGAGCCGACGTTGCCCAGCCCGATGATGCCCAGCGTCTTATTGCGCAATTCCACGCCGGTAAATTCCTTGCGGTTCCACTTGCCGGCCTTGAGCTGGCTGTATGCCTGCGGGATATTGCGCGCCAGCGCCAGCATGAGGGCCATAGTATGCTCGGCGGCGGCCACGGTATTTCCTGTGGGGGCGTTGACCACCATGATGCCCTGCTGCGTGGCTGCGTTGATGTCCACATTGTCGAGGCCCACGCCCGCGCGGGCGATGATTTGCAGCTTGCTGCCGGCCTTGATCACGTCAGCCGTGACCTGGGTCTCACTGCGCACGATAAGCGCATCATAATTGCCGATTATGGCCTTCAACTCGTCCGGCTTAAGGCCCAGCTTGACGTCCACCTCGGTCATGGCCTTCAGGCTTTCCATGCCCTCGGGCGCCAGCGGATCAGCTACAAGTACCTTCATTTCAATCACCTCTGATAAGAAAAATTCCAAATTCCAAACAAGCTCCAAATTCTAATAATCAAATTCCAAACTATATTAAAACTCTAATATCTAAATTCTAAATCCTAAACAAATATAAAACTCAAATGTTCAAATACCAGAACCTTTTGAATTTGTATCATTTGATATTGTTTAGAGTTTAGTATTTAGAATTTTGAATTTTCTTCCTTTGTTTGGAATTTGGAATTTGGAGCTTGGACTTTATTTCTTTGATTTCGGCAGTGCCTTGTCCATGGCGGCCAGTACTTCGTCCATGTCTTTCTCGCTGACGAAGCCCAGGTGGCCGATGCGGAAGACCTTGCCCTTCATCCCGCCCTGCCCGCCGGCGATGACCACCTTGTATTCATCGCGCAGCGTGCCCGTAAATTTGGATACTTCCATATCTGCCGGGGCTTTCACTGCAGTTACTGTATTCGACGCATATTTCTCGTCTGCCGCGAGCAGCTCCAGGCCTTTGGACTTGACCCATTTCCTGGCCTTGTCCGCAACCCGCACATGGCGGGCGAAGATGTTCTGCAGCCCCTCTTTCAGCATCATGTCCAGGGCAACGTCCAGCCCGAAGTAGATCGCAACAGCCGGGGTCCACGGGGTCTGGCCGTCCGGGATAAACTTCTTGGCGCGCGTGTAATCGAAATAGAACCTGGGCATTTTCGCCTGCGAGTGCGCCTTCCAGCCTTCCTCACTGATACTGACGAAGGCCAGCCCGGGCGGAACCATCCAGCCTTTCTGTGAACCGGTGACCACGATGTCCAGGTTCCAGGCGTCCACCTGCACATCGATGGAACTCATGCTGCTGACGGCGTCCACCAGTATCAGCTTGCCGGCCTCTTTCACCACTTTGGCAATTTCCTTGAGCGGGTTAGTGGTGCCGGTTGAGGTCTCGTTATGCGTAACCAGGACGGCCTTGACGCCGGTATTGTCCTTCAGGGCCTTTTTAACATCGTCCGGGTTAACGGCCTGGCCCCATTCATACTTGAGGGGAATAACCTCGGCCCCGTATACCTTCGCGCATTCGGCGAAGCGGTCCCCGAAGATACCGATGGAGACGCCCAGGACCTTGTCCCCGGGTGACAGCGTATTTACAACAGCTGATTCGAGGCCGCCGGTACCCGAGGTGGTGAGGATCAACAGGTCGTTCCTGGTCTGAAAGCACTGTTGCAGTTTTGGCGTGATCCGGTTCTGCATCTCGCCAAATTCCTTGCCGCGGTGGTTGATCATCTGGCGTCCGCCGGCTTTCAGCACCTCGTCCGGGCATGGGGTAGGGCCTGGAATTCTCAGCTGCATGTTAGAGCCTCCCTAAAGATTAGTCCGTAAATTATAGATTATTTGGGCGGGCAAGGGAATTCAGATATGCGCATTTCTCTAAAGCTTAATTTCCAAATTCCAAAATACAAATTCCAAACAAGGGGAAAATCCTAAATCCTAATATCTAAACTCTAAACAATATCAAATGATTAAAATCGAGGAAATAACCGTGTCATTGCGAGCCCGAAGGGCGCGGCAATCTTGTGCGTTGGATGAAGTCACCACACTAGATTGCTTCGTCGCCTTTGGCTCCTCGCATGTATGAAAAAGCTGCCTGTGTCAAGCTATTATCTATAATATTTCTCCAACTCTGTTATTTTGACAGCTCCAAACCGTTTATTCGGATGCATGTATTCGTTGTCTTAGCAACATGAGCAATTACTCCTAGGGTATCGCAATCAATGAACGGGCTTAAATACCCATGCGAGACACGCGCTTACCCTCCATATATGGTTCATTCTTTTTCAGCATGCTGTACGTGGCTTCCGCTAAGTGCCGCGCTACTGCTACAATCGCTTTGCCGTGTCCCCGGCGATCACGAATACGCAGATACAGTTGTACAGCGTGGCGCCTGGCCAGACGGTCCTGATTGAGAACGATAACATTCGCCGCTTCAATGAAGGCATATTTAAGATAGTGATTTACATCAGTTCGAACACGCCCCATGCGTGTTTTTCCGCCACTGGAGCTTACTCTGGATACTGTTCCGGCATAACTGGCAAAATGTTCAGAATCAGGGAAGCGTGATACATCACCTGTTTCCAGGGCTATAGTGATGGATAGGATCGGGCCGACCCCCGGAATTGTTGTGAGCAATCTCATGGAAGGAGTTACTGCTATTACCTCTTTGATGCGCTTCTCGGCAAGACTAATCTGCATCTCAATTTGGTTTAATAGCTCCAGTTCTTGTTCAACCGAGCTGCTGGTCTGTGGTGGCAACTCTCCCAATGATTTTTTCATGAGATCCCGTCCACGCTTTCCAAAAATATCGCTGGTTCCTTCAAAGGTGATGGCATACTTGGCGAATGTAGCGTGGATGCGGTTCTTGAGCATGGTACGCATATGCACCAGAGCAGACCTCATACGTGGTAATTCTCGCTGGTCTCTTATTTCTGCCGGTGGTATCCAGACGCTGGGTAAGGAGCCATTGCGGAACATAGTGGCTAATCCCCTGGCATCCAGCTTATCAGTCTTGTTTATATTTCCCATCATTAATTTGGCCTTGCCGGCATTCACAAGTCGTGGATAATGTCCTGCTTTCTCAATCTCATCAATTATCCAGTACCAGTTACCTGTGCTTTCAACTGCTATTGGTAAGCCAGGAGGAAGTCCTTCCAAATAACTACGGAATCCTGCCCTGTCATGATCAACACGATGCGTAAACTGGATTTTGCATTCATCGTCTATCCCCGTAAATATGGAATATTTCTTGTGCGCGTCACATCCTGTAAAATAATTCATGCTGCGGTGCCTCCTTTATTTTTGTTGTTTCGTATCTCAATTATAAATCGAGACACTGCAGCTCTTTCATTTAATCAATGACGGAGTGATTATTGACATTTGAGTATTTGAATTTGTTTAGGATTTAGGATTTAGATATTAGAGTTTATTTATTGTTTGGATTTTGGAATTTGGAGCTTGGAATTTATTTCATGTCATTGCCGAATCACCTTAATAAACCGCCTTTTCCCCACCTTGATGATGCTGCCGTCATCGATCTTGCCCATCTCCAAATCGTCATCAACCGTTTTGCCGTTGATTTCAATGGCCTTCTGATCGAGAAGGCGTCGCACCTCAGAGCGGCTTTTGGCCAGCCCGGCGCGCGATATCTCCGCGGATAGGAGGGCGGTGGACCCGGTGGCGACCTTAAGCACCGGTATATCGTCAGGGACTTCCCTGTGCTGCACCGTGCGGGCGAACTCTTCAGCCGCTCCTTCGGCGTCCTTAACGCTCCAGAAATCTTTTACCAGCTCGTGGGCCAGGCGCTTCTTGACCGTCATGGGATTGAGACGGCCGTCTGCCATGCCAGCGCTGAAATGCTCGATCTCGTCATCCGGCACATCGGTCAGCAGCTCTAAATACGGAATAATCATGCTGTCATTGATGGACATGGTCTTGCCGTACATCTCCGCCGGCGGATCGGTTACGCCGATATAGTTGCCCAGGCTCTTGCTCATCTTCTGCACTCCGTCGGTGCCGACCAGCAGGGGCATCAGGAAGACCTGCTGCGGTTTCTGCCCCACCATCTCCTGAAGCTGGCGGCCCACCATGCAGTTGAAGACCTGGTCGGTGCCGCCGAACTCGACGTCCGACTCGATCATGACCGAGTCGTAGCCCTGCATGATCGGGTAGAGGAACTCGGTGATGGCGATGGGGTGCCCCTCGGCATAGCGCCTGGCGAAATCCTCGCGCGCTAAAAATTGCGCCACTGTGAACTTGGAGGTCAGCCTGATAATGTCCTCCAGGCCGAAGATGCCTTTCTCGAACCACGGGCTCTGCCAGCGCACCTCTGTCTTGTCCTTATCCACTATCTTGAAGAACTGGTCCATGTATGTCTGGGCGTTGGCTTTCACCTGCTCGCCGGTGAGCATGGGGCGTGTGGCCGAGCGTCCCGTGGGGTCGCCGATGCGGGCCGTCCAGTCCCCCACGATAAGCACTACCTGGTGGCCGAGCTGCTGGAACTGGCGCAGCTTGCGCAGTCCTACCACATGGCCCATGTGGATATCGGTGAAGCTGGGGTCGAAGCCCTGCTTGAGGCGCAACGGGCGGCCGGACTGCATCATCTTGAGCAACTCGTCCTCGTTGATGATCTGGGTTACACCTCTCTTAAAGAGCTTTTTGAGATCAGCGTCAGATAGTCTTTTCATAATTCATTCCTTTTTACCTTAATGCCATAGCCAGCTTTTTCCACATGTCATTGCGAGGGCAGCGAAGCAATCTGTGGATTCGAAGACGCTAAGGGCTGAGATTGCTTCGTCGCTATGCTCCTCGCAATGACATATTACAGGGCGTCTCCCCGCAATGACGCGTTATCCAAAATATCTCTCGCATTCTGAACATCCTTTGCCATTTGCAGCTTCAACTCCTCCGCGCCTTTGAACCTCATCTCGTCTCTCAGCCTGGCAACCAGGTCGATGGTCAGTTTCTTATCGTAGAGGTCGCCATCATAGTCCATTATATGTGTCTCGACCAGGCGTTTGAGGCCGTCGAAAGTGGGCCGCACACCGATATTGGTCACCGAGTTCAGCCTCTGCCGTCCCCGGCGAGCGACGGTGGCGTAGATGCCGTCCCGGGGCATGGCCTGCTCCGGCTGCATACTGATGTTGGCCGTGGGGAAGCCCAGGATGCGGCCACGTCGGTCGCCCTCCACCACCCTGCCCTCAAGGCTGAAGCGCCGGCCCAGCATCTCGCCTACCTTATTTATATCCCCTTCAGCCAGCAGTTGGCGGATGGCGCTGCTGCTGATAACCTCGCCTCCCAACCTGGCCGGTTTGACCACTTCTACGCGGAAACCCAGTTCCTCTCCTATCATGCGCAGATAGTCCGGGTCGCCCAGCCGGTGGTGTCCCAGTGCGAAATCCGGCCCCAATACCAGGCCGCTCATATTCAGCTGTTTTTGCAACAGCAGGACAAACTCGCGGGGGGACAGGTCCGCCACATCCCTGGTAAAGGTTATAGGTACCACCACGTCCACACCGGCTGCCCTGAGCAGCCGGGTACGTTCCTTCAGCGTGCAGATCCAGGGTATGGTATCCCTGCGGCCCAGCACCTTCTCCGGGTGGGTGCGGAAGGTAACCACGCCAGCCGGGCAACCCTTCTCGCGGGCGCGCGCCACCAGGTGTCCCAAAAGGTGCAGGTGGCCGCGGTGCACGCCGTCGAAAACCCCGATGGTCAGGAGCGTAGGGCGGCCCGGGTTGTGCCTGGCCAGTTCCATTTCAATATTCATAGTTTCTTATTACCACTGTATTTCCCCTGCCATCGTCATCGCGAGCGAAGCGTGGCAATCTTGTGATCCCGAACGCGTCACACAGGATTGCCGCGTCGCTGCCTGCCGCGCCTCCGGCTCGCAGCTTTGGCTCACCCTCGCAATGACGAAACAAGGGACGCGCTCTACGATGACCTTTCTCTTATTTCACGTGGACGATATTTTAACACTATCTTTGGAAGCAGGCATAATATCATCAGCGACGTGACAGATGGTATAATTAAGCTATGGCAACACAGCGAAAGATAAAAGTCACGAGCCTCGAAGAGATCAGGCAGATCATCGATCAGCATAAACCTGAATTAAGAAGGCAGTTTCATGTCGAGAAGATCGGCGTGTTCGGTTCCTATGCGCGCGGCACGCAGAAAAAAAGAAGTGACATAGATTTCCTGGTTTCATTCAATAAACCGATCACTTATTTGGATCTATCAGGGCTTAAAATCTATATAGAAGAAATAACTGGTTTGAAATCTGATGTAGTGCCGTTTCACAATTTAAGGCCCGAATTCCGTGAAAATGTTTACAAAGAGGTTATCTACATTTGAGCAAGGCCGTAACCATATATTTAAACGACATCCTCGATAACATTCAATGGGCTGAGGACTTCGCCGGAGTCATGACCTATGAAGAAATGATCCTTGATAGGAAAACAAGCTACGCCGTGGCGCGTTGTCTGGAAATTATTGGTGAGGCTGCTAACAGGTTACCCAAGACCCTGTGTAAAAAATACCCGGAAGTTCCGTGGCCTAAGATAATATCCATGAGAAACATCATTGTTCATGACTATTCAGCAATCGATTATCTTACCGTCTGGCAAACACTTAAGGAAAGTCTGCCTGAACTGAAACCTCAGATCCAGAAAATCCTTGCTAACATGAAATAACCCACGCCTCCAATAAAAGCGAAGCCACTTTTTAAATCCCAATTTATCCCGCGCGCACATTGTGGCCGGGTATCTCTACCGCTGATATAATAGGCTATATGTTTAATAAATTGTGTCGGAATATATCTTTCAGCCTGACAGCACTGGTAATGATATTCGTTTTGTGCACAGCTTTATTACCCGTGACCGCTCAGATGGCGCTCGCCGATACTTCCGGAACGTGTGGTATCTCTCCATCGGCCCTGCCGGACGGCACAGTCGGAACCGCTTACTCCGCAACACTTCAAGCCGGCGGTGGAACCGAGCCGTATTCCTGGTCGGTGATCGGCGGAGCTCTGCCGACAGGCATGACGCTTAATAACACGACGGGCGTCATATCCGGGACGCCCTCTGCCGCCCAGACTTACAGCTTTATTGTGCGGGCCGACGACAGCGCTCAGCATTATTGCACTATGTCGATCTCCATAACGGTCAACTCCAATTTAGCGGCGGAAAACCTGACTTCAATTCAAACCCTGATGATCAGTAATGCCGACAGTATTACACTTTATAATGGTGTCATGTCCACGACCAAAGAGTTGGCCAGCTCGGACGGGCGCGTCAGGCTCAAGCTTGACGCTGGGACAACTGTCAACCTGCAGGGCCAATCCCAGCTTGGGGCTGCGGCAGAGTCCAATCCGCCCGCCGCCACTGATAATTCGACAATGCTGCGCTCTTACAGCTTCATCCCTTCCGGCGCAACCTTTTCACCGGCGGCAACCATGACGCTCAAATACGAGACGGCCTCCCTGCCGGCCGGTGTTCCGGAATCCGGCCTTTACATCGCCTTCTGGAACGGCACAACCTGGGAGAAGCTGACCTCCACGGTGAACGCGGTTACAAAGGAGGTCTCGGCACAGGTAGCGCACTTCACCATCTTCGCCATCAGGTGTCCGCAGCCTCAGACCACGCCGACACAAACTGAGAATCAAACCCGGACCCAGGCAGCCACGATCTCCACAAATGTACTGGGCACAACCTCTTCGTTCAGCGCCAGCGGAGGTATAATCACCTCTGCCACCAGCTTCGGCAGCGCCAACGGCAAGATGAGCATCAGCCTGACGGACAATACCAGCGTAAGCCTTCCTGCCGGCAGCCAGCAGATCACGGTGATCCAGTTGGCCACTGCTCCGAGTCCCCCGGCAAACAGCAAAGTCATCGAAGCCTACGCCTTCGGCCCCAATAACACCACCTTCAACCCGGCCGCCTCGGTCAGCATAAAATATGACCCGGCCGGCCTTCCCGCGGACGTCCAGGAATCCAACCTCTACCTGGCCCTGCTGGAGAGTGACAACTGGACGGATGTCCAAGCCACGATCAATACCGAGGCCAAAACTGTGGCAGCACAGGTCAGCCATTTCTCCACATATGCTCTTTTGGGCAGGGTAACGGCCGCAACTTCAACTCCTGCGACACCCGCCACACCGGCCGCAACTCCTTCGACCCTGCCGGCTTTCAGCACCTCTGACCTGTCGGTCAGCCCCGAGTCGGCCAAAGCAGGTGAGGCGGTGACCGTGTCCGTGCGCGTGGTCAACGGAGGCACGTCGGAGGCGACTAAAACCGTCGTGCTAAAGATTAACGACCAGGTTGAATCGCAGAAGGACGTGAAGCTGGTACCCGGCAAATCGCAGGTGGTCAGCTTCAATGTGATCAGGGCCGATCCCGGTCAGTACAGCCTCAGCGTTGACGGGCAGAGCGCCAGCTTCAGCGTTGCTGCGGCGGCAGGCAGCGATGCCCCCTCCGGCATGACCATCCCCATCCTTGTTGTAATCATAGCTGGCGGCCTGATGGTTATCGTCCTGACTATCATACTAATCATGAGGCAGAGATCGTCAGGATACTAAGGATAAATCCTAAATACTAAATATCTAAACTCTAAACAATATCAAAATCCAAATTATAAAATTTGAGTTTAGAGCTTTGAATTTGTTTAGGATTTAGAATTTAGAGTTTATTTATTGCTTGGATTTTGGAATTTGGAGTTTGGAGTTTTGATCTATTTATATATCCTTCTTATCATCGCCTCCTATTTCCTGGGCGCTGTCCCCTTTATGATACTCATCGGACGCATGCGCGGCGTGGACTTATCCCGGGAGCCGGACCTGCACCACGCGCTGTGGTACAGTGTCGGCCGCCCCTGGGGCATCCTGGGCTTTTTACTGGATATACTCAAGGGCGTCGTGCCCGTGCTGGCCGGATTCCTGCTGAGCTTCCCGCTGCCGGTCAACGCGCTGGCAGGCCTGGCGGCCCTGTGCGGGCAGATGTGGCCTGTCTTCCGACGGTTTGACGGCGAGCGCGGCAACACGGTCAGCGTGGGCATAAACTTCACACTCAGCTTCGCCTACGGCGTCCCCCTTATCTTTCTCATCGCACTGGCCATTGCAATCGCCGGCTTCTTTGTCCGCACCGCCCTGCGCTGGAAGGCCAGCGGCAGCAACCTCGATGAGCGGCTGCGCCTGGGCGGGTCCCCCAGCCTGGTCTTCCCCCTGGCTGTGATCATCGGTTTCGCCTCCTGCCCGGTCTCTTCGGCCCTGCTCGGCCAACCGACTGAGATGACGCTCGCTTTCACGGGCGTGGTTGTGCTCATCCTGATCCGCCGGCTGACTGCGGGACTGCGGGCCGACCTGCGGGGGAGCCGCCGGCCCTGGGGCATGGTCGTCAACAGGCTGCTCTTCGACAGGAGCGAAAGATAAACAAAGCAAGAAAATTCTAAATACCAATATCTAAACTCTAAACAATATCAAATATCAAAATACAAATATCTTGGATTTACTAAATTGGAATTTGCTTAGTATTTAGAGTTTTGAATTTAGAGTTTATTTATTGTTTAGGATTTAGAGTTTAGGGTTTAGAATTTATTGTATATAAGGTAAGATTGATACTGAAGACCAATTCAGGAAAACGCGTTGACAGTACAGGCGGGAAAAATCAAGGTAATCATAGCGGACCGGCAGCCGCTTTTCCGCAAGGGGATCGAGTTCTTCCTGAAGGAGGCCGAGGATATAGTTATCTGCGCCGAGGCCAGCAGCAGGTCCGAGCTGGTGACCAGTGTGATCAACGAGATTCCCGACGTGGTGCTGCTGGATATCAGCCTGGCCAGCGACGGCATGGAACTGGCGCGCGCGGTCAAGCAGCACGTGCCAAGCGTGGCCGTCATTGTCATAGCGCCCTCGCCCAACGACGAGGGATTGTTCATGGCCATCAAGGCCCGCGCTGCGGGCTACGTCAGCCGGGATATCTCCTCCCAGGAGCTTATCACCACTATCCATCGCGCCGCGCGGGGTGAATACCCGCTCAACGACAGCTTCCTCGCTCAGCCCAAGGTTGCCGCTCAGGTGCTGGAGCAGTTCCAGGACTTCTCCTGGGGCAAGGGCGTGGAGACCTTCGTCTCACCACTCACGCCGCGCGAGACCGAGATACTCAACTACATGGCCAAGGGCTACCTCAACAAGCAGATCGCCGGCATGCTTGATATCAGCGAGCAGACTATTAAGAATCACGTCACCTCCATACTGCGTAAGCTGGACGCCAACGCCCGCACCCAGGCCGTCATCACGGCGGTCAAGAGGGGAATCATAAAGATCAATTAAGCCCGGTTTATGGGGGCGCACCTTGAGGGGCGCACCTCAAGGTGCGCCCCCATAAAGTAATTCAAACATTTGTACTATTTATGCAAAATTATTATGTCATTCTCGTATCTGGATGCTTGACAAAGGATTTTAAAGGGCTTAAATTGTCAATATGAGGATATACTTATATCTGACGGGTCTTTTTGCGCTTTTTATCGCCGTCTTCCCGGCGCTGGCATCCTCGCCCGTTGAAGGGCAGGGCTGTGCCGGCGGCAAGTGCGGCGTTACCACTACACTTACACCTAACTCCGGACCCACGGGCACACAGGTCACCCTCCTGATCGAGAGCGGCACCTACCCGCTGGACGGCAAATACGAGATCTGGTGGAGCAAGACGCCCACCATGAGCGGCAGCGGCTCAGCCGACAGCGATAACGCCGATCCCACGGCGGTCAAGCTGGCTGAAGGCTGGAACGAGCGCCTCAAGCAGTCGATGAGCCTGAGCCTGAGCGTGCCGCAGGCCGCCAACGGCACCAACTACTTCCACTACATCAAGGCGGGACGCTCCTCCCAGATGCTTAACTTCGCTTTCACCGTCACACCCGGCCTGGTCTGCAAACAGGATAAGGTTAAGCCGCGCTCCACGGTCAACCTGACCGGCGCCGGATTCACGCCCTCGGATAAAATACAGCTCTACATCGACGGCGAGCCGCTGGATTTCCCGCTGGAGTCCGATACCACGGGGTGCTTCACGGCCGACCTGCCCGTACCCGACCTGATGGCCGGCACGCACGTGGTCAAGGCTACTGCTAAAAAGATGTTCAACCAGGAGGCAACGCTGAGGTTCAAGGTCGTGCCCTATATCATTATCGAGCCGGCCTTACCGCTGGCGGGCAAGTCGGCCACGGTCAGCGGCTACGGCTTCGCACCCAGCAGCGAGGTCTCCATCAAGTACGATGACGCCGTGGTCACCTCCTCGCCCACCTCGGATAAAAACGGCCGCTTCACCTATAATTTCACAGTCCCGGACACCTCGTCCGGCAAGCACACGCTGGTGGCCACCGACCGGGCCGGCAACATCGCCAACTGGGAGCTGCCGGTGGAGAACAACCCGCCCACCTCACCCGCCCCCGTCTCGCCCACCACGGACCGCTTCGGCGTGATCGGCGGTCAGCCCGTGACCTTCACCTGGATGGCAGGCAAAGACGACTCCGGCGCGGTTCTTTACACCGTAGAGGTGGCCGACAACCTCAACTTCTTCCCGCTCATGCCAGGCATGCGCAGGAGCGGAGTGACCGAGACCAGTGTGACCATGAATTTGGAGCCCGGCACCTATTACTGGCGGGTGCAGGCCGCGGACGCATCGGGCAACAAGAGCAAGTGGGCCCTCTCCCCCTACGCCTTCCAGGTGGGGCTGGTCAACCTCTGGGTGGTGGCCGGCGTCAGCCTGATACTGATCATCATTTTCATCTTCTTGCTGAGGGCGTTTATACAGAGGGTAAGAGGATACTACAATTAGAAACTCTAAACTCTAAATCCTAAATCCTAAAAGACGGGGGGGAAATCCAAAATCCTAATATCTAAACTCTAAACAATATCAAAATCCAAATTTCATATTTGAGTTTAGAGCTTTGAATTTGTTTAGTATTTAGGATTTAGAATTTAGAGTTTGTGTGCGGAACGCACACTCTTGACACGGTATGATATACTTAGAATCAAGGCAAGGTATATCCTTGTCTCTTGTGCATTGGGATTAATAATAAAGGAGGTGATGTGCATAAGCCAGGCTGCGGCGGCCTGTACGAGTTGCCGCGGCGATAAAGGAAGCATGCCCTGGTCCCGGGGCGCAACGTCTGACACGAGGGGGACAGCCGAAGCCAGGCCGGCTCTAAATGACCTGCAGGGCCACCATCGCCATTATGGCGGGGGTTGCCCCGAAAAACTCCCCGGCAAGGAGGTCGAAAATTTTTGCCTGGGGGTTCCCGGAGGGATAGGCCCGGGGCCGTAAAAAGGCCCTGAGTGGGCTTACCGGGTTTAAAAAAATCAGGAGGAATTAATGAAAACAAGGTTTCCAAGCATTCTTGGAGTTTTCGCAGCTATATTGATGGTTGCCTCCTTCGTGGTCCCGATGAATATTGCAGCGCCGTCAGCGGTTACTGCAGACCCGGGCATCATGAAGTGGGACACCGTCTCCACGCCGGGATCGGTTTCCGGCCGGAATGACATCTACAACTTCCACGTCCCGGGTACAATCGACGGCCTGGGCAGTGAATTCCTCAGCATGGCAGTCGGCAACGACGGTGTCACCGTCGCCTTCATCGCCCGCGGCGACCTCGGCGCCCTCAAAGAGGATTATGCTGTCCTGGCGCCTTTCAAGATCAATGGCCTTCTCTACTCCAACAACTCGGGCATCGCCGGCACACTGACCCGGGAGCTGGGGCTTTTACGCAACCCGCTCTTCGGTTATGTCGTGACAATGCCCGCCGGTGATGCCACCTTCCCTGTAAATCTTTACCAGGTGGCCATTGCACCGGACGACGCCAAGGTTATGGCAGTCACTTCTGACTACTGCCTCCAGAACCTTGCTGCTAAGACAGCGCTTGGCTTTCTGGCCAGCGGTTTTAGCACCGGCCCCCGCCGCATCTGGTTCACGAGTGATGCCGGCCAGAACTGGGATCTCGCCTTTGAAGGCGGCCCTGCTACTGGCAGCGCCACAGGGCTTGCCGCAGGCGAGTCCATCCGCAACCTCGACATCTCCATCGACTACGGCGGCAAACGTGACATCGGCTTCGTAACCGCCACTGCGGCTGGTAGCAGCCGCTGGTTTGTCAGGTCCACCGGCGGCTTCAACGCCTGGCAGGACCAGACACTTGTACCGGCCAACCTTCAGCCGACTGACGTGGCCACCGGTACTATCCAGTACGAAGCGATCAAATTTTCGCCCACCTACTCGGGCGATTCCTCGGTGACACTGGTTTATGCTTCCACTACTGCTTCCACGCTCGTCAACCCAGAGTGGGGCACATTCTTCAATGTCGCCTTCCGCGACCTCAACACCAACTACACGCTGGGCTGGGCTTACGGCGCACCGGGCGTGAAGTTGTACAACTCCACTATTGCCACACCTGGCGCTTATGCAGGCGTGAATAACAACGTATCCCTGCAGCTCCCCTCCGACTTCTCCGGCCAGTCCTCCTCACTGCGCAGGGCATATGTCAGCATTGACGCCTACACCGGAACCACAAAGGCATTTCAGGATGGCATCTACCGCGTGGACGACACCACGGTATACGTCCTGATGGACACCACCTCAAACGCCACCAAGTCCATCTACACCATCGCCTACTTCGGCACCTATGCCTCGGGCAAGCTGATAGGTGGCGAGCGCATGGGATTCCCCTGCACGGCGACCGTTCCCACCTGGTTCACGGATTCGCCGACCACCTGCCCCATCCCCTGCTGGTACCCGGCGCTTAAGCCCACCACCGGCGCGGCCGCCCAGGGCGTCTGTGCCGTGGGCAGCCAGACCGGCTTCGGCTCTGCCATGGTGGCATGGAACGCCGACGGCTCGCTGGCATATGCCGCCACCGGCTCTCTTCCGACACTTCCTTATAACACAACACAGTTCTTTGTACCCGCATTGGGCGGTGGATGGTGGTTTAATTGGGGCGGCTACGGCGCATTTAATACCGTACCCAATGACGAGTCTGCTTTCGCCATCTCGCGCAACAACGGCGAGACCTGGAACCAGATACTCGGCATCGATACCACCGTCGACTGGTTCAACGACGTCGCCGTCGCACCCGATTGCACCACTATTTACCTGGCCTCGGCCAACCGCAACATGGGAATTGGCTGCAACGAGTTCGACAGCGTCTGGCGCTCCACTATCAACCCCAACGTGGCTGCACCGCTTCCCGCGGTTCCCCCGCTGGGAACCTACTGGGAGCGCGTATTCACGCATACCACTTCAGGCTCCTGCCTGGTAAGTCAGACCGATCTTCCCATTCTGCGCGTCGTACCCTCATGCACCGACAAGCCGGACGGCGAGATCGTGGGCTGGGCCGCACAGAGCGCGCTGGCCAACACCAGCGGCAAGGGCGGCGTAATGGCCTGGTCACCGGACTACGGCGACTACTGGGCCATGATCACACCTCGCTACGCGGTGCAGGACTTCGCCTTTGAATCAAGCACCGTGCTTTATGCATTGAGCGACACCGGCGCCGTGCAGAGGCTACCCTACACCGGCACCTCCTGGTCGACCAACCTGCCCACCTATGACACCACGCTGCTGGGCGGCCACACCATCGTAGCCATACCCGACGGCAAGGTACTTGTTGGCGCAGATGCTAATGAGTCCTACCAGGCCGCCTACTCTGCCGACAAGGGCGTCACCTTCGGCGTAATCACCGCCGAATCCCTCTACGGCAACGGCAACGAACACGTCATCTTCGACGTGGACTTCAAGAACAACAACTTCATCTACATGGCCGATGACAATTCCGCGACTGCCACCAACCCGGGCACGGTATACCGCAATACGGTACCGTCCTCCACCAGGTGGAGCGACAACGACATGATGTCACTCGGCAACGGCGGAACTTACATCTTCGCCCTGGATAGCTCAGGCGACCTCGACTGGCCCGCCGGCGACAATCCGCCGCACCCGGTCGGACAGTACGGCATCGTACAGGCCTGGACGGGCGACCCGCAACCTGCGCTCTACAGCGCACATGCACAGGTCGTAACGTCTCTGGCAGCAAGTTCGACGGCACTCGTTCCTTTGAACAGCGCAGTCTGCCGCACCCTGGTACCGCGCAACGGCATGCCTAAGCCGGGCATCCCCTGGGACTGCCTGGACATCTTCACACCGTTGAAGACCACCGGCATCAATTTCACGCTTGAGCCCACCTCGCTCAAGTACTGCGGCTGCTGCACGTTGGACACCAATACCACGCTCTACGCCATCGATGACCAGTCCTTCGGCCACTTCTGGCAGAGCTCCAATTGGAGTCCGCTTATATCCCATACCCATGGTGGTGTCTATGACGGTAACACTTACTACGGCGCCACTTACGTAGCCCCATGGATAGGCTATGCCCCCGCCTGGAGGCGCGGCATGCTCTGGGCTTACACCGACTGCCTGGCCAAGAAAGGCCCCATCCTGAAGAGCCCGGCTGACCAATTCCTGGTGGGCGCCGACCCGGTAACGGGCCGCAACCAGCAGGTCGACCTTAGCTGGGAACAGCTCTGTCTTACCACCTGGTACCAGCTCCAGATCGCCAAGGACGCTGCGTTCACAATGAGGATCAACCCCAGCGTGAACTTCGGCGGCGTTGGCGGCTTCGGAGTTATCAAAGCCGTCACCGGATCCATCCTGCTCAAGATGGACGCCACCAACATGACTTCACCTGCTGCCTGGTTAGCCCCGGGTCAGCTTCCTGAAGCCGGCGCCATCTACTACTGGAGGATCCGCTCGGCCAAATCCGCCACCCAGCAGATCGCGGCCAGCCCGTGGTCAGCGGTCCGCAGCTTCACCGTAAAGGCAGGGTTCATCGTCAATACCCCGTACTACGGCGTACAGTTGCTGGCCCCCAACAACGGCTGCCTCGGCTGCAAGGTAAAGCCAGCCTCCTTCTCATGGAGCCCCTGGAAAGAGGCCACCAAGTACCAGTTCGACCTCGCCACGGATCCTGAGTTCAAGAGCCTGGTCGTAACCGCCACCACCACCACCACCGGTTACGAATACAGCGGCACGCTGAACTACAGCACCAATTACTTCTGGCGTGTGAAGGCCCTGGAAGTCAACGGCCAGAACATCCCCAGCGATTGGTCCGCCACCTTCAGCATGCAGACCGAGGGCGCACCGGCACCGCCGGCACCGCCTCCGGCAGAGCCTGCAACCCCGCTGTGGGTCTGGGTTATCATCGCCATCGGCGCCATCCTCGTGATCGTCACCCTCGTACTCATCTTCAAAACCCGCAGGGTGTAATCACCACTTCACAGGCACTCGATAGCACGGGAGGGGCGGCTTGCGCCGCCCCTCCCTCTTTTTATATGTTGCTTTAAAGGACCACCTTTAGAAATTCCAAATACCAAATTCTAAACTCTAAATCCTAAACAAATTCAAAGCTCTAAACTCAAATATGAAATTTGGATTTTGATATTGTTTAGAGTTTAGATATTAGGATTTAGGATTTTTCCCTGTGCTTAGGATTTAGAATTTAGATATTAGAGTTTTATTTATTGTTTGGAATTTGGTTTTTATTCATTGACATTACCCCTTCCCTGAAATATGATGAAAGAAAAATCCGGGTGGTTATGATGTGTAAACTGCTCCTTGCACTGAGCCTTTTCTCCATGTTGATGACAATGCCGGCGGCCGTTAATGCCGACCCTGGCCCGGCCGTGGACAAATACATGGTCGGGGCCGACCCCGTGACAGGACGCAACGAGCAGGTGGACCTGGCCTGGGAACAACTCTGTCTTACCACCTGGTACCAGCTCCAGATCGCCAAGGACGCCGCATTCACAATGAGGATCAACCCCAGCGTGAACTTCGGCGGCGCCGGCGGCTTCGGAGTGATCTCCGCGGTTACCGGGTCCATCCTGCTCAAGATGGACGCCACCAACATGACATCGCCAGCCGCCTGGATAGCGCCGGGGGCACTGCCCGAGGCCGGGGCAATCTACTGGTGGAGGATACGCTCAGTTCGTTCGGCCACCGGCCAGATAGCGGCCAGCCCCTGGTCGGAGCCGCGCAGCTTCACCATAAAGGCAGGCTTCATCGTCAACACCCCCTACTACGGCGTACAGCTCCTGGCTCCCAACAACGGCTGCCTGGGCTGCAAGGTAAAGCCGGCCTCCTTCTCCTGGAGCCCCTGGAAGGATGCCACCAGGTACCAGTTCGACCTCGCCACGGATCCTGAGTTCAAGAGCCTGGTCGTAACCGCCACCACCACCACCACCGGTTACGAATACAGCGGCACGCTGAACTACAACACCAATTACTTCTGGCGTGTAAAGGCCCTGGAAGTCAACGGCCGGAACATCCCCAGCGATTGGTCCGCCACCTTCAGCTTCCAGACCGAGCCCGCGCCAGCGCCTCCCGCGCCTCCACCGGCAGAGCCCGCTACCCCGCTGTGGGTGTGGGTTGTCATCGCCATCGGAGCAGCGCTGGTAATCACGGTGCTGGCGCTGGTGATGAGGACAAGGAGGTAAAGTAGCATCGGGCGCACCTGAAGGTACGCCCCTACAGATAAGACGTAGGGGCGGGTTTTCAAACCCGCCCGAAACAATTTTAAAGGAGGTTGCTGCCATGGTTATTAACAGGCTTTTCCCGGCGATTGTTTTCGTATTGCTCCTGGCCACGGCCGGCTGCATAAAGGTCAATCCCGATGCCGCCGGCCAGGGCCCGGCCACGCTCAGCGAGGTGACCATGGCTACGTCGGTCTCGGCAGACGGCCAGCCGCTGACGGTGGCAGGCACCTTCCTGGCCAGCACACCCACTATTTATGTGACCGCCAAAGTAAACAACGCTCCCGAGAATACAACGGTGGGCGTAAGGTGGTTATATATCAGGGATGCTTCAGGCAACACCCAGAACCAGCAGCTCGCCGAGGAGTCGGCCACGGTCAAGGGCACGCGCTACGTGTCCTTCAGCAGGCAGCCGGTCACCGGCACCTGGGGCAGCGGGCAGTACTCCGCCACCCTGTCGCTGGACGGAAAGGATATCACCACCACCCAGTTCACGGTCAGCCCGGTCCAGCAGGCGGTGCAGCAGGCCCCCACCATCAGCTACTTCAAGGCCCAGCCTGAGTCCATCATGGCCGGGCAGGCCGTCACGCTGTCATGGCTGGTCAACGACGCGACCAAGATCAACATCTCGCCCATCGGCAACGTCTCGCCGGCGGGCAGCCAGATCGTGACGCCGGCCAACAGCGCCGAGTACGTGCTGACAGCCACCAACACGGCGGGCAGTACCAGCATGAAGGCCAATGTGAGGGTGACCTCCTACATCAGCGACAAGCCTGACATGACGATCACAGACTTCTGGGTAGAGGGCAATAAGGCCTACTTCAAAGTCAAGAACATCGGCGGGGTAAACACGGTCAAGCCGACCACCACATATCTTTACATCGACGGCGCTTACCGCGCCTCGGCCCTGGGCGATATCCTCTCGGCCGGGCAGGAGCGGGCGCAGTCCTTCCCCAATTACGACTGGCCGCACGGGACGCAGCGCAGTTACACACTACCGGTACGGGTATGCGCCGACGCGCAGGATATAATCGGGGAGTACGATGAGCAGAACAACTGTCTCAATTTGAGCTGGTGAGCTCTTTGTAGGGGCGTACCTACATGTATAAATTCCAAGCTCCAATGATCAAATTCCAAACAGGGAGGAAAATCCTAAATCCTAATATCTAAACTCTAAACAATATCCAAATCCAAATTTCATATTTGAGTTTAGAGCTTTGAATTTATTTAGAATTTAGAGCTTAGAGTTTTGAATTTATTTATTGTTTGGATTTTGGAATTTGGCCTTTGGAATTTAAAACCGGGGCATATTGGAAAGTACGCTCAGATTTTAACAGTCTGGGCTAAACCTTTTAACTTTAGCGGTGGTTATATATAATGAATCTGTAATCATAAATCGGAGGTGGTTGTCATGAGAAAATCCGGATTGTACGCCATACTGGCGCTTTTCACCGTCATCTCACTTGTCATTACGCTGCCCGGCTGCGTCAAGCTCAATACGGGAGCGACAACGTCCCAGTTGATCAGCGACGCCACGCTGGCAACCGCCGTGGACAGCGATTCCAAACCGCTCAATCCTTCCAACACCTTCCCGGTGAACACCGAGAACATCTACGTCTCGCTGAAGCTGAATAACGCCCCGGCCAACACGCAGGTAACAGGCAAACTCACCTACCTGGGTGGGGAAGCCGCGGGCATGGCCAACTCCACCCTCTTCAACCAGACCCTGACCGGCCAGGGGACCAGGTACCTCTCCTTCGCCATTCAGCCCCCTCCGGGCGGCTTCCCGCAGGGAAATTACCAGGCATCGCTCTCCGCCAACGGCCAGGAGCTGGCCAGCCTGCCCTTCACAGTGCAGAACCTGTCGGCGCCCACATCAGGGCCGGTCATCAGCAAATTCACCGCCATACCGGACACGATAGCGGCGGGGCAAACGGTGACGCTGACCTGGGACACCAGCAACGCCACCCGGATAACACTGCAGCCGGAGATCGGCACACTGCCTGCATCCGGCACACGTACCATCACCCCGACGACCACGACTACGTATAACCTGACCGCGTCCAACGATAGCGGCGCCACTACAAGCCAGACTACAGTAAAAGTGGGCCAGGCCCTGGCGGGCGCGCCCGACCTGATCATCACCAGCCTATGGCTGGAGGGATGCACCATCTATTACCGGGTCAAGAACACCGGCGCCATGGATTCGCCCCAGACCTACACCTACCTGTACGTGGACAACATGTTCCCGCCGCTGGGCGGCACCAGCTTCGTGGATAAGCTCAAGCCGGGCGAGGAGCGCGGCCTGCAATTCTCAAGCTACCAGTGGCCCTGGTGCGGAGGCGGCGGGACCCCGGCGGGAGGAGGCGGCAGCAGCAGCGGGCCGGTAGGCACGGTAATGTACGTTCATCAGCAGGACAGCAACTATAGCGGGGGCCAACAGGTCATGGCCAACTACATGTATCAGCATGAGCAGCCGACATCGGACACCACGTCCGAGGAGGGCGGGAGCTACATGGACTTCGGCGAGCTGAACCACATGATCAAGGCCTGCGCGGACGGCAAGAACGAGGCCACCGAGGCGGACAAGAACAACAACTGCCTGAGCCAGATATACGGCATGCTTTTCAAGTACGACCTGCTGCCGCAGGGCCACCAGGCAACCTGGCTGACCAACAGCGGCCCGGCCGACTACTACACTACGGAAGGCACCACCACAGGGGCACATTTCAAAATGGGCGACGGCTCGCTTGAAGTGATACCACCTAAATCACCCAACAGCTGGATACAGGGATATTTCGGCTACTTTTCTATCGCAACTCCCGGACTGGGCGCGGTTAACACCGGCCCAACGGCTACGCCCGTTATGCCCATAAAGATACCGCCCAAGCTCAAGTTCATAAGCAGGGTGGGCCTGGCGCAGAACGCCACCGGCACGGACGGCGTTACCTTCAAGCTGGGACTCAAGGGCCTCAACGATGTAACCAATTTCGTAGCGAGCAAGACGGTGACCCAGCCGGGCGTCTTCGAGGACTGGGTGGTCGACCTCAAAGACTACGAGGGCCAGGTGGCCTACATCATCCTGCGCACGGACGCCGGCGCCAGCGCCGATAACGACTTCGCCATCTGGAAGGAAGGACGGCTGGAGCAATTCCAGTAAAGTATCTAACACGTCATCGCGAGGCGTTTATTACACGTCATTGCGAGCGTTTTTAACACGTCATTGCACGCGTTTTTTCTCTGTCATTGCGGGGAACGAAGTGACGAAGCAATCTTGTGTCCCTGTACGTGACAACAAGATCGCCACGGCGACTGCGTCGCCTCGCGATGACGGGGGGGGGAACGCTCACAATGACGCGGGTATGTGTGCTTGCAGTGACATGGAGAGGACAATATGATGACTACACTTAAAAGACTTACACTGGCCCTGTCCCTGCTCTTTGCCTTGCTCGCCGCCTGCTCTCCACAACCGGCTGTAGTTTTTACCACGCAGGTCGACTCCGACGGCCGCCCGTTAAACTCCGCCACGCTCTTCAGCGTGGATACACCGCGCATCATCTGCTCGGTCAGTACGACAGGGTTGCCGGTTGCAGGCGAGCTCAGCGCCAGATGGCTTTATAACAGCGGCGGCCAGTGGAAGTCCATCAAAGAGGAATCGCTGGCTGTGGCCAGCGCACCCTACCTCGTCTTCCCGGCCGACGCGCCCGACATGGGCTGGGTTCCCGGCGAATACAACGTGGACCTCCTTCTGAACGGTAAAAAACTGTCGTCCGCAGGATTCTCCGTCCAGGCTGCGCCGGGCCTTGCCCTGCCTGAGATCAAGAATTTCTCGGCGCTTCCCGGGACCATTACGGCAGGGCAGTTACTGACATTGAGCTGGAACGTACTTGGCGCAAGAAGTATCGATATCAAGCCCGGCATCGGCAGCGTTGCCGCCGGCGGCAGCAAGCTGGTCAGCCCGACGGCCGATACGACCTATACGCTGACCGCCCTCAACAGCGGCGGACCTTCCTCCAAATCGATCAGCGTTATAGTGCAGCCGTTCGAGACCAGGCACGCCAGTATAGCCGTGGTCGATTTATTCCGCGAGGCGCCAATGGTCTATTACACTGTGAGAAACGTGGGGGACGCCGTCTCCAAACCGTCAAGCGCCGAGCTCTACGTCGGTAAAAATGTGACGGCCACGGGCTACATTCCGCCCATGGCGCCGGGCGAGACCAGGACGCTGGTCTTCGGGACTTTTAGCTGGAGCTACCTCTACGATACGGCGGCCACGGTCTGCGTGGACACTAAAAGCGAGAACGGTCAGGCAGGCAGCACGGACAATTGTCTGACCAGGATCCTGCCGGGCGCAAGGACGTTCTAACAAAATGTAGGGGCGGACCTTCAGGTCCGCCCGCATCGGGCGGGTTTAACAACCCGCCCCTACTCTCTTACCCTCGCAATGCCGGGCTATGATTTGATATTATTAGTCCCATAGCCATGAGCCGCCCCAACAATCAGGCCATTATCTGTGCTGCCATCCTGGCGCTGACCTTCTTTGCTTCGCTGGCGCTGCGCGTAGCCGTGCCCTGGGACCAGGTCTTCTCGGGCGGCTGGATCAAGTTCACCGACAACGACGCCTACTTCTACATACGGCTGCTGGACAACCTGTCCCGGCACTTCCCCATGCTGGGCGGCTACGACCCTTATAACATCTACCCGGGCGGCAGGGAGCTCAGCGGGGAGCCTCTCTTCTTCGTATACCTGATGGGCTTCTTCGCCTGGCTGCTGGGAGGGGGCGCTCCCACACAGCAGACCGTGGACCTGGTGGGCGTGTACTTCCCGGCTGTGCTGGGTGCGCTGCTGGTATTCCCGGTGTTCTTCACCGGCCGCGCCATCTTCAACAAGTGGGCCGGGCTGGTCGCGGCCGGGTTTATAGCACTGATGCCGGGCGAGTTCCTGATTCGCACGCTGCTGGGCAATACCGATATCCACGCACTGGAGATATTCCTCTCAACCTTCTTCATGCTATTCCTGCTGCTTTCCGTGAAAGCGGGCAAAGGGCTGGCCGCGTTAGCGCAACGCAGTGACCGGAAAAAAATCGTAAAACCGCTTATTTGCGGAGCGCTGGCGGGGGCCTGCCTGGGGCTTTACCTGCTGTCATGGCAGGGGGCCCCGCTCTTCATCTTGATCAGCTTCGCCTGGCTGGCCCTGCAGGCGGTCAGCGACCACCTCAGGAAGCGGCCGCCGCTTTACCTGGGGATCACGGGGGTTTCGGCTTACCTTTGCGCGCTGTTGCTCGCCCTGGCCGGGGGGTCGGGGGCGCCGGCCATGGCAGCTCTGCTCATGGCACTGGCAGGGACGGCGGCACTACTGGCACTGTCAATACTGGTGAAACGGCTCCGCCTGAACGTCTATTTATACCCGGTTACCGTCATAATCCTGGCAGCGGCGGGACTGCTGGCCCTGCGCTGGATAAGTCCCCAGCTGTGGGACGGCACCATGGGAGCAATGGCTGGTTTCTATGCCTCGGGGGTTGCCATCGCGGAGATGCAGCCGCTGCTGGTCAACCAGGGGAATTTCACGCTGGCGCTGCTGTGGGGCAACTTCACCTCGGCCTCGGTGCTGGCAGCGCTGGCCCTGGCCATCGTACTTTACCAGGCATTTAAACGAGGCCAGCCTGAGATAATGCTGCTGTCCATATGGAGCGTGATCATACTGATTGCTTCACTGGCCATGCGGCGCTTCGCCTACTATTTAGCCATCGATGCGGCCATACTGGCCGGCTACACGGGATGGCTGGTACTCAAGCTTTGCGGCCTGCGTGATAGTGACGTGGAGGCCGTGCCTGTGCCCGCGGCCAAAAAGGGCGGGGGAAAGAAGGCGGCGCGCAAGAGGCAGACGGCCGGGAGGCCCGCCCTGGCGGCGCTGGGCATAGCCGCCGTGGCACTTTTAGTCATCTACCCCAACACCGGGCCGCTGCCGGGAGGCGAAAAGCCGTGCTTCGACGTGGCTTCAAAAGCACTCTTCCCCCCCCCGGACGCTTGGTGCCAGTCCATGGACTGGCTGCGCGATAAGTCCGCGCAGCCCTTCGGGGAGGACGGCTACTACTACGATTATTACGGTAAGCAAGCGGCCCGGCCTGAAAAAAAGGCGGCCTACAGCGTGCTCTGCTGGTGGGACTACGGCTACTGGGTGATGCGCATCGGCCAGCGCGTGCCGTTGACCAACCCGGCCTCGCAGCAACTCGGCACGCAGCAGTATTTCATAGCCCCCGGTGGGCCGGAGGCCGCGCAGGTCAGCGCCGGCTGGAACACGAGGTACGTGGCGGTCAACGACTACATGGTCAACTGGAACACGGGCTTCAGGGCGATCGCCTCCGTGGCGGGGGGAAAGGCTGCTGACTATTACGAGGTCTACTACCGCCAGCAGGATGATAAGCTGGTGCCGGCCCTGCTGTACTACCCCGAATACTACAGCACCATGGCGGTGCGGCTGTACTGCTTCGACGGCAAAGAGTACCTGCCGCCCGAGACCGCAGTCATCTCCTGGGAGGATAAAACGGGTGCCGACGGCCTGCCCTACAAAAAGATTGCCGGGCTCAAGACCTTCCGCAGCTACGGGGAGGCGTCGGCCTTTTTAGCCGCGCAGCAGGGCGGCAACTGGCGCATCGTGGGCAAGGACCCGCTGGCCAGCCCCGTCCCGCTGGAGGCGCTGGAGGGTTACAGGCCGGCATTTGCCTCCACCCAGAAGGCCCGCGTGGGCATTGCGGAGGTGCCGGCGGTTAAGATATTCGAGTATAATCGGTAAAATGGATAGACGTCCCATCCCTGACTGGCTCTTCTCCCTGGCCGCCATAGTGGCCGCCATGGCGATCGCCCTCCACCTCAGGATAGCGCTCCCCTATGCAACCGTCTTCGACGGCCGCTGGATAAAGCTGACCGGTATAGACGCCTATTATTACATGCGCCTGGTGGATAATCTGCTGGCCAATTTCCCCCGTCTGACGGCTTTTGACCCTTTTATTGTCTTCGGCAGCGGGGATGTAACCGGCAGGGTGCCGACCTTTTTCGCTTATATGCTGGCCGGTACGGTGCGCCTGCTGGGCGGAGCTTCCGCAACGCAGTCCGTCGCCGACAGCATCGCTGTCTACGTGCCGGCAATCCTGGGCGCGCTGACCGTAATACCCGCCTTCTTCATCGGCAGGACCATTAGCAACCGCTGGGGCGGGCTGGCGGCCGCGCTGCTGGCGGCTAGCATGCCGGGCGACCTTCTCTCGCGTTCCCTCCTGGGTAACACCGATCACCACGTGGCCGAGATATTTTTTACCACCTTCTTCCTGATGTTTTTCATGCTGGCCCTTAAAAACGGCAGGAGCTTTACCTATTCCCAGCTGAAGAAAGGCCAGTTCCCACCGGACAGCCGGCATATACCCTACAGCATCATTGCAGGCATCTTCCTGGGGCTTTACCTGATCACCTGGCAGGGCGCACTGCTTTTCGTCTTAGTCATCTTCATTTACTTCATCATCCAGTTCATCAGCGACCACCTGCGGGGCTTGCCAACCGACTACCTGAGCAAGACGGCCATCACCTGCTTCCTGATCGCGCTCCTCATCTTCCTGCCGGTCTCACGCGACACGATGACGCTGCTGGCGCTGGCGGTTGTTATCCTGGCGCCCATATCACTGAATATAATCTCGGCGTTGATGACTGCGGGCGGCCTCAGGCCGGCCTATTTCCCCCTGGTTGTTGGGGGTTTGCTGGCGCTGGGCGGACTGGGGGCGTGGCTGATATTCCCTGCGCTCTTCAACCAGGCGGTGTACTACCTGTCCAACATCTTCTCCTGGAGGATAGACCAGACCGTTGTGGGCGAGATGAAATCACTGCTGTTCCCGGGCGGCACTTTCTCGCTCGAAACGACCTGGTACGAGTTTGCGCTGGCGCTGTACTCGGGCCTGGCCGGTCTGGCCCTGCTGATTTACGTCTGCATAAAGAAAGGGAAACCCCAGCACCTGCTGACAGCTGTCTGGAGCATTATAATCATGCTGGCTGCCCTGGCCATGGTCAGGTTCTCGGCCTATTTCAGCATATCCCTGGCCGTGCTCAGCGGCTACTTAGCCGGCAGCTGTATCGAGGCCTTCCTGCCGCGCCCAGCGCCGGAGGCCAAAACCCCGCCGGTTAAAAAGTCTAAAAGGCAGCCATCCAAAGCAAGGCGGGCGGGACGCAGCGCCATAGCTATGGGCCTGCTGACGGCCGCCTGTGTAATAGCAGTGATAATACCCGGCGCCGCCATCGCGGTCGAGGTTGCCAGCCGCCCGTCGCACTACCCGAGCAATGCCTGGATGAAGGCGCTGGACTGGATGAAAACCGGCACGCCCGAGCCGTTCGGCGCGGCGGATTATTATTACAGGCTGTACGATGTGCCGGCGCCGGGCAAAACCTTCGAATATCCGCCCACGGCATACAGCGTGCTGGTATGGTGCGATTATGGATACTGGGTTACGCGCATCGGGCACCGCATACCGGTCGCCAACCCGGGCTTCACTCACCCGGACGGAGCACGTTTTTACACCGCGCAGGACAGCGCCGGGGCCGCTGAGATCATGGACGTGCTGGGCGCCAGGTACGTGATTATCGACAACCGAATCGTATCGCCAAACGATAAGTTTTACGCCGTGGCCAACATGGCCGGCAGGCAGGAAAGCGACTATTACGAGCTCTGCTGGCAAAAGAAGGAAGGGACGTACGTCCCTACGCTGGTCTTCTATCCCGAGTACTACCGCAGCATGGTCAGCCGTCTGTACAACTTCGACGCAAAGCAGGTGACACCGCAGAAAACACCAGTCATGGCCTGGCAGGAACAGCAGATGCCGGACGGCCAGAAGTTCAAGGAAATAACGGGGTTTCAGAGTTTCAGGAGCTACGACGAGGCGACGGCTTTCATAGCTGGTCAAAAAGAGGGGAGCTACAGCATCGTCGGCAACGACCCGCTGGTAAGCCCGGTGCCGCTGGAGGCGCTGAACGAATATAAGCTGGTTTATCAATCCGAAGAGAAGGCCAGCGCGGGGTCGAGCCCCGTGCCGGTGATAAAGATATTCGAGTATAATAGATAATGCGGGAGCAACTTCATCATTTGTGAAAATTCCAAGCTCCAAATTCCAAACAAATGAGGAAAATCCTAAATCCTAATATCTAAACTCTAAACAATATCAAAATCCAGATACTCAAATATTAGTTTTGATATTTGAATTTGTTTAGGATTTAGGGTTTAGAGTTTAGAATTTATTTATTGTTTGGCTTTTGGAATTTGGTATTTGGAATTTAACTAAGGAGGTAGTTCATGTCACCAGAAGCCAAAAGCTGCCCTGTCAGGGCGATGCGTCCCCTCTTCATCCAGCTATTGATCTCACTCGGGCTGTCCATCGTGTTCTCAGCCCTGCCGTTCGTGGCGGCGCTCACGCTGGACAAGTCCAGCCTGCCCCTGGCCGTATTCATGGCCTGGTACTCGCTCTTCCCCACCATAGTCATCTTCCTGGTAGCCCTGTGGCTCAACGCGGGGCAGCCGTCATGGCTCAGGTCACTTGGCGCCATCTGGATCAACCTTTCGCTGTGGTTCCTGCTGCAGTACCTGCTGTCGGCTCTGGTTGAGATGAGCGTGATAATACGCCTTTTCGCCCTGCCTGCGACCTTAGCCGGCAACGATGTGCTCTTCCTGGTGGCAGGCCTCATCTTACTCATAGCGGGCATTGTCCTGTACGCGGCCGGCAGGTCCACGGCAAAGCCCAGGGAAAAACCGGCCCTGGCCTGGACCGCCCTTGCGCTGCTGGTGGTCATTTCGCTGGTGCTGGTCCCGGTTTCGGTGGCCACCCTGTCCAACCCAGCCATCAAGAGCCCTGCGCCCGGGGCCACCCCCACACAGGACCAGGTCTTCGGCCTGATCAGCGACGTCTATAACCTGGGCGAGCGCAGGCCGGGTTCGCAAGTCGACCAGGCCGCCATCGCGTACCTGGAGTCGAAGCTCAAAGAGTACGGATTCAGTGACGTGCGCGTGGAGAAAAGCAATTTCGATTACTGGGAGCCGGTCAACTGGGGCATAACTGTGCAGCCGGGCACGGCGGCCTCCTGGCAGCCCGAATCCTTCTACGTGCCCTACAGCGGGCCTGCCATGCAGGGCGGCACCGAGGCCGAGGTGGTGTACGTGGGAAATATCACCAAACCCAACCTGCAGGACGTCAAAAATAAAATAGTCCTGGTGGATATACCCCCCACCGACGTGAGCTGGGACCAGATGAAGCTTTTCAGCTACATGGCCTACGAGCCGGAGAAGATGCTCAAGGGCTGGTCGCACCCCTACCCCATCGGCTGGATGATGAAATACGACACTTTCTACAGCAAGATAGAGCCGCAGCAGCCGGCCGGCATCATCGGCATCCTGCAGGGCTACCCTGACATGGGCAAATTCACCTACTACGCGCCCTACGAGGGCATCCTGCGGAACATTCCCAGCATGTACCTGATGCAAAGCGCAGGCGATAAGCTTAAGGCGCAGTTGGCCGCCGGCAAGACCAGCGTGAAGCTGGTGCTGGACGCAAAGGTGGCCTCGAAGGGCGGCGAGAGCGCAAACGTTTACGCGGTACTGCCCGGCCAGAGCGACAAGATAATCATCTTCCACTCGCATCACGATTCACCTTGGAAGAGCGGCGTGGAAGATAGCAGCGGCGTGGGTATGGTGCTGGCGCTGGCCGAATATTATTCCAAGCTGCCGTTAGCCGACAGGCCTTACACTATGATGTTCCTCTTCACAGGGGGGCACATGGTGGGGGGCGCCACCGACGTGGATTTCGTTGAGAAGCATCAGTCGGACATCCTGCCCATAGCCATGTACGACATCGCCATCGAGCATATCGCGGACGACTACCTGCCGCCGGCGGCCCCCACGGGCAACGCCGAGCCTCGCGGCGTATTCATCACGGAGAACCCGGTCACAGTCAGCCTGTATGCTAAATCGGTGGCCGATGCCGGGCTTTCGCGCACGCTGGTCTTCCCCACCGGCACGCCGCTGGGGGTGCCCACCGATGCGCAGTTTTTCGGGCGCGCCGGCCTGCCGGTGGTCAGCATGATCAGCGGCCCGGTCTGGCTTTTCGACGACGACGACACGCTCGACCGCGTGCACAAGGCGTCGCTGGCGCCCATGGCGCGCATGTACATCGATTTCATCAAGCGCCTGGCCGCCACGCCGGAGTTCCTGCTGCGCTTCAACGTGACCTGGGCCATGCTGGGCCTGCTGCTGCTGGTTATGAGCCTGCTGGCGGGGCTGTTTTTAGCCTATAGGAAGAAATAACAAAGTTCGGGCGCACTGTAGGGGCGGGTTTTTAAACCCGCCCGCGACCCCATTACACGCGGGCGCACCTGAAGGTACGCCCCTACATCTGTTTACTGCGACCCCATTACAGGCGGGCGGACCTGAAGGTCCGCCCCTACAGGGTAATCCGCGCTAAACTTGACATACCGAAATACGTGTATCTATAATTAGCATAGGGTTTAAAAAAACCCTGCTTCCCCGGCAAGTTCAAATCTCCCGCAGACACAATTTAACCCGTGATTAATTATGCAAATGCAGACATATATAATCGCAGCCTTGTATAGCTATGGCTAAATACATTTTCGTCACCGGCGGCGTGGTTTCCTCGGTGGGCAAGGGCATCGCCACTGCATCCATCGGGCGTATCCTCAAGAGCCGCGACGTCTCCGTCTCGGTGCAGAAACTCGATCCCTACCTCAACGTGGACCCCGGCACTATGTCGCCCTACCAGCACGGCGAGGTATTCGTGACCACCGACGGCGCCGAAACCGACCTGGACCTCGGCCATTACGAGCGCTTTATCGACACCAACCTCACGGCGGCCTCCAATGTGACCTCCGGCCAGATCTATTCCTCGGTGATCGCGGGGGAAAGGCGCGGCGACTACCTGGGCGGCACCATACAGGTCATCCCGCACGTGACCAATGAGATCAAGCGCCGCATACGCGAGGTGGCGCAGATATCCAAGGCGCAGGTGATCATCGTGGAGGTGGGCGGCACGGTGGGCGACATCGAGAGCCAGCCGTTTTTAGAGGCCATCAGGCAGATGCGCAACGAGGTGGGCCGCGACAACGCCCTCTATATACACGTCACCTACCTGCCCTACATCGCCACCACCAAGGAGCTCAAGACCAAGCCCACGCAGCACAGCGTGAACGAGCTGCGCCGCATCGGCATCCAGCCCGACGTAATACTCTGCCGCTCGGATTACCCCATCTCGCAGGGGCTGCGCGACAAGATCTCGCTCTTCTGCGACGTGGAGGAGGAAGCAGTCATACCCATGGTCACGGCTGAGACCATCTACGAAGTGCCTCTCATCCTGGAAGAGTTCGGCATGAGCAATTTCATCATCAGCCGCCTGAGGCTCAACGCCACCAGGGCCGACCTGGCGGAGTGGCGCCAGATGGTAGTGCGCATGAAGGCGCCCCGGGAGAGCATTAATATAGCGCTGGTGGGCAAGTACGTAGAGCTGGAGGACGCCTATTACTCGGTGCGCGAATCGCTCTGCCACGCCGCCCTCTACCATGACCGCACGGTCAACATCATCTGGGTGCAGTCCGAGGATATCGAGAAAGGCTATTACCAGGACGTTCTGGGCTCGGTGCATGGCATCATCGTGCCGGGAGGCTTCGGCAACCGCGGCATCGAGGGCATGATCACCAGCGCCTCGTACGCGCGGCACAATAATATACCCTACCTGGGGCTGTGCCTGGGCATGCAGGTGATGGTGATAGAGTTCGGACGCTACGCCCTGGGCAACACGCGGGCCAACTCCACCGAGTTCGACAGCGGCACACCCTACCCGGTGATCGACCTGATGCCGGAACAGCGCAAGATCAACGACATGGGGGGCACCATGCGGCTGGGCTCCTACCCCTGCTCGCTGGTGCAGGGCACGCTGGCTTCTCACGCATACTCTGAACAGCTTGTCTACGAGCGCCACCGCCACCGCTACGAGTTCAACAATGATTACCGCGATATTTTCGAGAAAAAAGGGCTGATATTCAGCGGGCTTTCACCGGACAACAGGCTGGTGGAGATAACCGAGGTCAGGGACCATCCCTGGATGGTGGCCTGCCAGTTCCACCCGGAGTTCCGTTCGCGCCCCAACCGTCCCCACCCGCTGTTCGTAAGTTTCATCGGCGCCGCCAGGGAGACCCTGGTCGAGGGTACGCAGGTCACGCTGCCGATAAAGTAATGCGGCAGGGCGGCGCCTGCATAATAATAAAATCAATATAGGGAGAAGTATATGCGCCTCTTTCTTGATACAGCTAACCTGGAACACATCAGGCACGGCGCCAGGCTGGGCGCCGTGAGCGGCGTTACCACCAACCCCAGCCTGATCTCGAAGGAAGGTAAGGTCAACTACAAAAAGCTGGTTCAGGAGATATGCTCCATCATACCCGGCCCGGTCTCGACCGAGGTCATCAGCCAGGACACTGCCGGCATGGTGACGGAAGCGCGTGAGATAGCCACCTGGGCTAAAAACGTGGTGGTCAAGATACCCGCCGGCCTGGAGGGCACCGAGGCCACCGCCACGCTGGCCAGGGAGGGCATCAAAGTCAACTACACGCTGTGCTTCTCGGTCAACCAGGCCCTGCTGGCTGCCAGGGCAGGGGCGGCCTATGTCAGCCCCTTCGTGGGCAGGCTTGACGACATCGGCGAGGACGGCATGTTTCTGATCCAGGACATCATGCAGGTTTACCGGCAATATCCCGAGATTCGTACCGAGGTCATCGCGGCCAGCATCCGCCACCCCCAGCACTGCCTGGCGGCGGCCAGGGCCGGGGCGCACATCGCCACCGTACCCTACGCCGTGCTGCTGCAGATGGCCAGGCACCCGCTGACCGATAGCGGCATCAGCCGCTTTGCAGACGACTGGAAGAAGGTCATGGGGGACGTAAAAAATATATGAATAACATGGGAGCGGGCGCACCTGAAGGTACGCCCCTACAGATAAGACGTAGGGGCGGGTTTAAAAACCCGCCCGATTCAGGCGTGATTGAAGGTAGGCCCCTACATAAGAGAAATTTTTCCGAGGTGTCATTATGATGAATTTACCCGACCTTGAAAACAAGCCCCTTGAGGAGCTGATGGCCCTGGCCAAGGCACAGAGCATCGAGAACTTCGATGTGCTGACCAGGGAGGAGCTGATCGCCAAACTCCAGCCCCTCTCCACACCGCCCGAGCCCCAGGCCGGCTTCTATATGAGCCTGGGCGGCATACTGGAGATCATGGACGAAGGCTACGGCTTCCTGCGGCAGGAGAGCCTGCTGCCGGGGCCCAATGACGTATACATCTCCAATTCGCAGATCAGGCGCTTCGGCCTGCGCAACGGCGATACGGTGGTCGGGCAGGCGCGTCCCCCCAAGGAGGGAGAAAAGTATTGCAGCCTGCTGCGCGTTGAAACGGTCAACGGCCTGGATTCCGACCAGTCCAAGGGCCGCCCCCATTTCGGCCAGCTCACGCCCACCTTCCCGGACGATATGTTCGACCTGGAGGGCAACCCCAAGAACCTCTCCGCCCGGCTGATCAACCTGGTGGCGCCCATCGGGCGCGGCCAGCGCGGCCTGATCGTATCTCCTCCCAAGGCGGGCAAGACGCTGCTGCTGAAAAATATCGCCAACGCCATATCCACCAACTACCCGGAGGTGCACCTCATGGTCTGCCTCATAGGCGAGCGCCCTGAGGAGGTCACCGACATGAAGCGTTCAGTCAACGGTGAGGTGGTCTCAGCCACATTCGACGAGCCGGTGGAAAACCACACGCGCGTGGCCGAGCTGGCCCTGGAGAGGGCCAAGCGGCTGGCCGAGATCGGCAAGGACGTAGTCATATTACTGGACGGCATTACGCGGTTGACCCGCTCCTACAACCTGGCCATGCCGCCCAGCGGCCGCACGCTCTCCGGCGGCATCGACTCCGTGGCCCTGTACCCGCCGAAGCGCTTCTTCGGCGCCGCCCGCAACATCGAGGAGGGCGGCAGCCTGACGATACTGGCCACCTGCCTGGTGGATACCGGCAGCCGCATGGACGACCTCATCTATGAGGAGTTTAAAGGCACAGGCAATATGGAGCTGCACCTGGACCGCAGGATGGCTGAGAAGCGAATCTTCCCGGCCATCGATATCATACGCAGCGGCACACGGCGCGAAGAGCTGCTGCTGGGCGAGGCCACAGTCTCCAAGGTATGGTTGATGCGCCGCATGGTAAGCATGCTGGCGGAGGACTCCAACAGCCCGACAGACGCCTCTGAGAGGGTGATCGAGCGCTTATCCAAATCGCAGACCAATGCCGAGTTCCTGGACAAGCTGACCAGCAAAGAAGGATAAACTACGTAAACCGTAGGGGCGTACCTTCAGGTGCGCCCGCAAAGAAGGACAGGCCTGAGGGCCTGTGCCTACATCGAGCCCGCACCAAGCTCCAAATAAAAGAAGAAAATAAAGAAAATTCTAAGTTTAATTATTGTAATTTTAAATTTGTTTGGAATTTGGAATTTCATTATTGTACTCAGCATAATCTATTTATGTTATGATACATTCAAAAGCTTCGCGGAGGATTAAGAGATGAAAGTAAAGGTCCTGGCGGCTTTACTTACACTTTCTTTTGCAACAGCCCTTCTACTGCCGGCGGCGGCTCATGCGGAATCGCTTACGCTGGACCCGGTGCAGGGTCCGGTCGGCTCGGACATCAAGATACCCGCCTTCTGCCAGTACGGCGAGGGCGAGTACTTCCTCTACTGGGGCGATGCCAACCAGCTTATCCAGCAGGGAAATCTCGCCAAGGCCAGCTGTCAACCCCTGATCTTCAAGGTGCCGCAAACTCCACGAGGCAAGCACCTGGTCACGCTCAAGGTGGGCAGCAAGTCCTTCCAGAAAGAGTTCACCGTGCAGGGCACGATGTCTATCGGCACTAAAAAAGGCATGGTGGGCAGCGATGTGGCTGTGCAGGGCAACGGTTTCGACGCCGGCGAGACCGGCATAAAATTAATCTACAATGGCAACACAGTTGCCACGGGCATCCAGGCAACGTCCGGCGGAAGCTGGCTGTATACCCTCAAAATACCCCCCAGCAGCAAGGGCAACCACTCCCTGGCGTCCAGCGGGTCCACCACTCCTGCAACGGAGGTCAAGGAGCAGATCTTCGCGGTGACCCCCTCCTTTGGAGTCAACCCCAACTCCGGCTGGGTAGGCCGCGTGGTCACTGTATCAGGCGCGGGCTTCGGCACCGGAGAGACCAATATCGCCGTTATCTACGATGATGCGGTAGTCAAGACCAATATCTCAGCCGACCTCAATGGCTCGTGGCAGTCCTCTTTTTCCGTCCCGGCATCGTCCAAGGGCCCGCATAAGGTGGACGCCAGGGGCGCCACCACCACCATCGACGATGTCCCCGACGCTCTCTTCACAGTCTCGCCCGGCATAAAGGTCGAGCAGGCCAGCGGGAGGCTGGGCGACGTTATCAATACAGGCGACACGCTTTTCGTAAACGGCGTGGGCTTCCAGGAGAACGAGGGTAACGTGAAGGTCACCTTCGACGGCATGCAGACCGTGGGCGACATCGCCGCCGACGCGCACGGGTCATGGTCGACCCAGTTCACCGTACCCGCCGCCACCAGGGGCGAACACATTGTTGACTCGTTCGGCGACGCCACCAGGGTAGACGACGTTGCCGACTACGTGGTTGTGATCACGCCGGAAGTGGCCATAAACCCGGCCAGCGGCTCAGTTGGAGAAAACACGCTGCTGACAGGGAGCGGGTTCGGCGCCAACCAGCCTTTGACCATCAACTACGACGCTCGGAATGTGGCCAGCAGTGCCACCACCGACGCCAAGGGCAGCTTCTCTACCAGCTTCAAACCGCCGGTAAGCGGAGCGGGCAGCCACCTGGTGACCGTGAGCGACGGCACACAGGCCATTGCATCTGCAACATTCACCATCGAATCAATGCCCCCGGCGGCGCCATCCCCTGTATCGCCCACCGCCGGCACCAAGATAGCCCTTCTCGAAAGCAAGCCCATAGATTTCAAGTGGTCAGTGGTGGAGGACCCCAGCGGCGTCACCTATTCCTTCGAGATGAGCCAGAAGGCCGACTTCTCGGGGACGGTGGTGCGCAAGGAAGGGCTGGACACGCCCGAGTATCTCATGCCCGCCAGCGAAAAGCCCCAGCAGGGCGATTACTACTGGCGCGTGAAGGCGATCGACCTGGCCGGAAACGCCGGCGAATGGAGCCAGTCGCAGCTCATCAGCTTCACCGGCCTGGACTTTATCTGGCCGATAGTGGGCATCATAGCCGTCCTGGCCGTGGTGGGGCTGATCGTCTGGCGCATACGGGCTATCAGCCACAAGGGCGGCTGGTCGTCATCGTAGCTTCAATATCTTGACAAAACAAGCATGCGGCCTTAATATGGGTTAAACCTAACAGTATAAATGCGTATAGCTAAATATAAGCGAAATACTTAAAGCGAGGTATTACAGAATGAAATTAATGGTTATCGGGCTGGGGCAGTGCGGCTCCCGTGTGGCCGACGAGTTTGCCCGCCTGGGCCAGAGGGCCCGCGGTGAACGCGGCACAACCATAGTCACGGGGACCTTTGCTGTCAACACTGACCAGACTGACTTGACCGGTTTATCTCATATCGGCTCAGACTACATGCACCGCATCCTGATCGGCGGACGCAAGACCTGGGGGCACGGCGTGGGCAAGGTAAACGAGATGGGCGCCGAGCTGGCCCGGGAGGACGGCGACAAGGTCGTCGACGCCGTACGCACATCACCGCTCTTCTACCAGACCCATGCCTTCATGCTGATAGCCGGAACGGCCGGCGGCACCGGCTCGGGCGCGATCTCGATCATCGCCCAGATGCTCAAGGAGCGCTACATCGGCAAGCCGGTCTACGCCCTCTGCGTGCTGCCCTTCGAACATGAAGAGGTGGCCGAACTGCGCAGCGTCTACAACACCGCCACCTGCCTTAAATCCATCCACTCCGTGGCTGACGGCGTATTTTTAGCCGATAACCAGCGCTATGTGCGTAAGGACGCCAGCCTGGCAATGAACCTGCAACGTATCAACCGCCAGATCGTGGAGCCTTTCTACGACCTGATGTGCGCGGGAGAAGTGACCAACGTGCGCCACGTGGGCGCCAAGACCATGGACGCAGGCGACATCATGCAGTCCGTCGACGGTTGGACCGCCATCGGGGTGGGCAAGACCGATATTCCGCGCGGTTTCCGCTTCCCCTGGGAGCTCTCCAAGACCAGCTTCCGCGAGAAGAGCGGCGAGACGCTGCGCGCCATGCAGGCCATGGATGCCGCCGTCAGTGAACTTTCCATCGCGCTCAACCCCGAGGATGCCGGCCGCGCTCTTTACCTGCTGGCCGCGCCCACCAAGGAGATGAGTATGGATATCGCCAAGGGACTGGGCGATTACCTGCGTGAGCTGGCCGAGAACGCGGTCATACGCGCCGGCGACTTCCCCAGGGACCGCGGTTCGGTGGATGTCACCATCCTCTTCTCGCAACTCGCCTTCGTACAGAAGATACGCGACTACTACGACAGGGCCTCAGCATTCGCCATGACCCAGAAGGACCGCCTGAAGGAAACAACGGGCCGGCTGCGCGACATGGAAGATGCCGCCAAGGGCCTTCCCAGCTTGATATAGGCTACTATATCTCATTAGAAGTCGAAGAGGGGGCAGCGAAAACTGCCCTCTCTTTTTATATAATCCGATATCGGAGTGTGGGCGGACCTTCAGGTCCGCCCACACTAAATACTAAATTCTAATTTCTAAACTCTAAACAATTTCAGATATCGAAATCCAAAAATGAAAGGGTCCGAATTTTTGTCATTGGAGTTTTGAATTTGTTTAGGATTTAGGATTTTGATATTAGAGTTTTCGGGCGGGTTTAAAACCCGCCCCTACAGGAGAGTATAAGTGGAAAGATCAGAACTGCTCGACGTCAAGATAAGCGATATCTCGTCCACCATGCTGCTCACCCTGTATTGCCGCGCGATGGAGAGCCAGTCAGCAGATCCCGTCATCAACGATCCGGAAGCGGTCAGGATAACCGCCGCTCTCAACAGCCGGCTCGCACATTCCGGGGACAGGATGTACCAAGATCTGGGAGAGGGAAAGCTTAATCGGAGATTAACGCTGTTCATCTCCCTGCGGGCAGGGAGATTCGATGACTACGCCCGCGCGTTCCTCGTGAGCAACCCCGGTGGAACGATCATAAACCTGGGCTGCGGCCTGGATACGCGCTTCTGGAGGATAGCCAACGGTAAGGTCAGCTTCTACGACCTCGATTTACCCGAGGTCATCGAATTAAAGAGGAAGCTGTGCAAAGAGACCGAACGTTATCACATGATCGCCTCGTCGGTGCTCGACTATAACTGGTTATCGCTCCTGAAAAATAAGCTTACGGGTCCCGTGCTGTTCCTGGCCGAGGGGCTCTTTATGTACCTGGAACAGAATGACGTTAAGGAACTGGTCTTAAAGCTGCAGTCCGCTTATCCCGGTTCTGAGCTTGTCTGCGAGGTGGTAAACGAGTCAGTGGCCCACGGCTGGCTGAAGAGGCTCATGGATATGCGCATGCATGGGCAATTACACGTAGGCGGCGGAGCCACCTTCCTTTCAGGCCTAAGGAATGGCAAGGAGATGGAGAGCTGGTCGCCCGGCATCAGGTTGATGGATGAATGGTCGTATTTTGACTCGACTGAAAAAAAGCTTGGCTGGTTGCGACTGTTTGGTAGAATTCCAGCGATGCGCAGGGTCCAATGGACCGCCCACTATAAGCTGGGGTAGAGGATACCCTTCAGGAGTGACTTTTAAAATTCCAAATACCAAAAACCAAATTCCAAACAATATTTAAACTCTAATATCTAAATTCTAAATCCTAAACAAATACAAAAATTCAAATGTTCAAATACCAGAATCTTTGGAATTTGGGTCATTTGATATTGTTTAGAGTTTAGTATTTAGGACTTTGTATTTTCTTCCTTTGTTTGGATTTTGGAATTTGGAGCTTGGAATTTACACGGGTGTACCCGCCCCTACAGATTACCATTATTCCCTGACAATTCCCGCAGCTTTGCGGGGCATCAGGCGGCCGGCTGCCTCCACGCAAAGAGCCAGGCTGATTAAATAGTCGTCATGCCCGTCTGCAGGATCGACGAAGAAGTTGATGGTGCGGTTGGGACGGCTGATGCTGCGGACGCGCTCGAGCTCGAACATCAGTTCGCGGCAATCCGCCGAGCCGTCGCCCCGGTACAGGCTGAGCCTGCCCGAATTGACGGCTGCCAGCAGGTTGAAACCCAGGGCCGACTTGGAGGCCTGTGTGAATTTGAACGGTACGACGCGGTTGCCCAGAGCCTCCCGCAGGAAAGAGGCGACACCCTCACCCACGCCGGTGGCATCCACAACTATACAGCCGCAGCGCCAGGTATGCTTAAGTATGTGCAGAAGCTCGCGGTAAAGCTCCGGATGCTTCCTGCCGACCCAGCTGTAATGTTCAACCACCTCTATCCGCGGTTCATTTATCAGCGCATCACCTGCCGGGAGACTCAGCTCCGCGACGGTCAGCACGGCTGCGTCCCTGCCGCGCGGTGTCATCCCCGGTTCTGCCGTCACCTCAGCCTCGCCCGCCAGGTCAAGGCCCGCCACGTACGTTTTGCCCTCCGCTTGCCTGCGCGCCTGCCGGCCGTGAGTGCCCTGCAATATGGCTATTTGAGCACGCGACAGGAAACCTCCCGTGCTGCGTATGGGCAGGAGGGCATACTGGCTGAGGAAAAGCGGGTGGTCCGCGCCCAGCCTCAGGCGCTCGGCCTCCACGAAGGCCCGGTAGCCGGGATTATATTTGGCCACCTCCTGCCAGTCGAAACGGAAATGTCGCTTCAGGCCGTCCGTTTTCTCCAGCTCCAGATTGAGTAGCCTGACCTCTTCCAGCAGGCTGGCATCGTCCCAGGGCGTGCCGTAGTGCACGGTGGTGGCATTGGTAGAGGAGGCCATGGGCCGGAAATCACGTGTGTACTTGTCCTTGCCCACGTCCTGCGACTCATCGATCTCCAGCAGGATATCGGCCGTGTGTCCGACCACCGAGGACGATTCCTCGGCGGAGAGGAAGACCTGGCGTGCCGAGCCCAGGCGTATGATATAGCCCATCTCGGCCTCCCAGATCCCCTCGAAGCCGAAATCATCCAGCCGCTGTTTGAGGCGCATCATGGATATAATGGTCTGCGGTTTGAAGGTGGGGGAGCATTTGACGGCGCTGCCGCCGCGCGCCATGAACATGGTCAGCAGCAGCACCCCGATGTGTGCGGAAAGCTCGTTTTTCCCGCCCTGGCGGGCGATCTCCACTGAGAAGGTCAGGCCGCGCCGGCTCTCGATGCTGCCCAGCACGGCGCGGGCGATTTCAAGCTGGTAGGGGCGCAGTTCCATTTAAAATTCCAAAGTCCAAACAATAAATAAATTCTAAATCCTAAACCCTAAATCCTAAACAAATTCAAATATTTAAACTCAAATTTAAGCATTTGGATTTTGATATTGTTTAGAGTTTAGATATTGGTATTTTGAATTTGGAATTCACAACTGGCGGGCGGGTTTGAAAACCCGCCCCTACTTGATGAGCGCTTTGACCCCCAGGGGGATGGCCAGTTCGGTGAGCACTTTGGTGATGGCCTCCCTGAGGCTCTTCTTCTGATCTTTGGAGATGGCGTAGCGTATCTTGACCATACCGGCGATGGCGTTGGCCGTGCGCAGGTGGAGCTCGATTTTATCCGGGTATTCCCTGAGCAGGTCGCGCAGCCTGAGCCTGAGCAGTGCTATCTCCTGGTCGAGCCCCTCCACACCACCCGCCTCCTCCAGCACCAGGCTGCGGGTCTCACCCAGGGCGGGGCCGTAGAACCCCCGGCCTGCGGCCTTTTTTACCTGCTTTTTTACCATTTACAATTTTTACCACGATCAACCCGTAAACTATGGCATAGGCGGCCGCGTCGTAACGTCCCTGCTCCAGGGCAAATTTCAACAGCTCAACCATGACGATCTACAGTAGAACACCGGCTATAGCCCGGGCAATGCTACGGTGTCGCCGGCTTCAGTCCCGCAGGCATAAGCGATGCTGTACCTGTAAATTGAACTAACAGCTATCCGAGTGTAAGATATAGGCCATACTCATATGTCTATATCCGTTCAGAAGAAAGTCTCCGTGATCGTGGTCAACTACAACGGCCTGCAGCACCTTGACACCTGCCTGGATTCGCTGTCCCGGCAGACCTGTGAAGGCTGTGAAATCATCGTGGTGGACAACGGCTCCACGGACGGCAGCCTGCAGCAGGCCCGCGCTAAATACCCGGCTCTAATATATGTGGAGACCGGCCACAACCTGGGCTACGCCGGCGGCATCAACGCGGGGCTGGCCATAGCCGGCGGCGAATATATCTCCCCGCTCAACATGGATACGCGTGTCGAGCCCGACTGGCTGGGGAAATTGCTGGAATTCATGCAGTCCGGCCCGCAGGTCGGGGCGGCCTGTCCCAGCGTGCACATCATGGAAGACCCGGGCGTAATCAACTGCAACGGACTCAATATCCACGTTTCCGGCCTGGGCTTCTGCCGCCAGCTGCACAGCGCTGCCACCGCGGCGGGTCCTCCGCAGAGGGTGGACGGCATCAGCGGCTGCTCCTTCCTGATCAGGCGGGACCTGTTCAACCGCATGGGAGGCGCTCCGGAGTACTGCTTCATGTACAACGACGACGTGGTCATCTCCTGGCTGCTGGCGCTGATGGGCTACGACATATACTGCCTGCCGTCGTCCGTCATCTACCACAGGTACCGGCTGAGCATGACGCCGGACAAGTTTTTCCACCTTGAGAAAAACCGCATCTACCTCATTTTATCCACATTCAAGTGGACCACCCTGTTGCTGCTGTCCCCGCTGTTGCTCGCCATAGAGGCCATGGTCCTCGCCTACAGCGTCGTCAAAGGCTGGCCATATCCGCGCTCCAAGCTGGGCGCTTACCAGGCCGCCTTTCATGAAAGAGAGGAAATAGGCCGTCTGCGCCGCTTGTACTCCGACCTGAGGCGCGTGTCCGATTGGACACTGCTGAAAAAGCTGAGCTGGAACCTGGAGTGGGGACAGCTTTTCGGCATCCTTCGCTTCCGCCTGAGGCAGGGCTGACGGAGCGAAAAACCCCGGCATTCCTTAATTATTCATTGCAGTTTACTGGATTAGCTAGTCTAAAATGATATAATCTAAACAATATTCACGTATGTAAGCAAGGGAAGAAGCTGGAAAGTGCATAGCGGTTGGCAGAAGCACCTGGCCTGGCCGAATAACTGGCCACTTGCCTCGTGCGTGATTCTTGGCCTGTCTATAGTATTAGTCCAGGCGTTTCTCACCTGGCTTGTTTACCTCGGAATAAATATCCCGGTTTTACACCAGGTCAACGGTTTTATCCTCCTGGTCTTTCTGCCGGGCATACTGATCCTGCGTACCCTCAGAATACACAACACCGGCGTCATAGAAAGCATCATCTATTCAACCGGGCTCAGCCTCGCCCTTGAGATGGGGCTGGGGGCAGGCCTGAATTTCTTACTGCCTCTTTTCGGGATATCAAGGCCGCTTACACTGCTGCCGCTCACCACGGCCATATCCCTGACCGTCATCATACTGACCGCCCTGGCGATCATGCTGGATAGGCGTTTTATCCCGTCAAGCAAAGTGCCGGCGTTTGGCCTGCCGCGTCTCAATGCTGCTTTATACCTCGTCCTGTTGTTGCTGCTGGTTGTACTGGCCGCAACAACCGCCGGCAATTTTATGCAGAGCAACGTCCTGATGTTCGTCTGCATCATAGCCATTGCAGCCACGGTGCTGCTTGCCGCGTCGGGTAGATTCATCGGACCCGCCCTCTACAGCGTGACCATATTCATCATCAGCCTCTGCCTGCTCTATCAGACGACTCTCATGACACCTTACCTGGTGGGGCCCGATATTTACATTGAACACTACGTATATAACCTGGTGGCTCAGTCGGGGGTATGGGATATGTCGGTCCGCCAGCAGGTCAACTCATGCCTGAGCATCGTCATACTGGCGCCCTTTTTCACCAATTTACTCAACCTCAACGGCGTCTGGGTTTTCAAAGCTGTTTATCCGCTGCTTTTTTCGCTCGTCCCGGTGGCTCTGCTGAGCGTTTTCAGGATCCAGTTTGGCGTCAACCGCGCCTTTCTCGCTGCCTTTTTCTTCATGGCCATGCCGGCCTTTTTTCTCGAGCTAATATCCAGCTGCCGCCAGCAGGTGGCCGAGCTATTTTTTGCCGCTATATTGCTGCTCCTGGTGGAAAACAGGCTCAAAACCTGGAAAAAATTCACGCTGTTCTTTATTTTTTCCCTGGCCATTATGCTGTCGCATTACACCGTGGGGATGATATATGGGATCTTCCTTATCCTGCTCATCATTTTAGTGCCCGTGATACGCTCGGCAACGGTGGCACGTGCATGGAATTCCCTCACGGGGGGCTTGGGCCTGCCGGTTGATATGCGGAGTGGCATCAACAGCGGTGCGTTGCCCGTAAAACTGCTGGCCATACCCGTTGTGGTCAGCCTGGCCCTGGCCGCGGTATTGTACTGTTTAACCTCAACCGGTTATATCAGTGACCTCCTTGGCAAGCTATGGCAGGAAATGGTGAATAGGAACATCAATATCGTTTCAGGTTCGCCGACCGATATATTCTCCTCCCTCATCAGCGGTCACCAGCCCCTGATACAGGTAGCCTTAGGATTAGATTTCATGGGAGCATCGTTACAGGGCAAAATATTCCGGGTGCTGCAATTTGCCACCCAGGCACTCATTGTCATCGGTTTTATCAGGCTGGTATTACGGCCGGCATCTTTCCGGGTAAGAGATGAATATATAGCTTTAAGCCTGGCCAGCTTCCTGGCCCTGCTAGCCATGGTGGCCATACCTGCCCTCGCGAACGCCATCAACCCCACACGCTGGTATCATATAGCTCTCTTCACGCTGGCGCCCTACTGTATTCTCGGCGGCGAATGGGTCTTCTGCGGTATAAAGAGGCTCTGGTTCAAGCTAAAACGCGGGGGCAGACTGTTATCAATCGATACGGATACACCCGGCTTCAGGGTTACCTTTGCAGCGGTGATACTCGTTCCCTATTTCCTTTTTACCTCGGGGCTGGTTTTCGAAGCCACGGGGCAGATGCTCGTGGATAAGGTTGACACACCGTATTCATTCGCATTAACAGGTCACCGCCTCAACCTGACCCTCAGTTACCGCCTGCAGGACGGCGCTGCTGCGCGCTGGCTGGCTGAAAAAGCCAAACCGGGTTTACCAGCCTACCAGGACGCTCTCACCTGGGCTATGATACAGCTCCAGGGGTTCAGCGGTGAATTAAGGCAGTTCAGCCGCGATGAAAAACCACTGCCGCCTGCCTATCTCTATTTCTCATCAGCAAATACGGATGAGGGTTTGCTGGCCTTCACGAGAAGAGGCAGCCCCGGCCAGCGCGAATACCTCGAGCTGAGCGCCCTGCCCCTGCTGAACGAGGGTGTCGCCTCCGGCGACAGGGTTTACGACAACGGCGGGGCACAGGTCGTTGTCATAGAATAGAAACGGTTAAGGCTTATTGAATAACGTGGTTTCCCCGCGTAATATATGGCGTACTTACATGCCGCAGATCAGCATTATAATCGTCAACTTAAATGGAAAGGGCTTCCTGCCCGTCTGCCTGGGTTCGCTGGCAGCATTGGACTACCCGCAGGATAAGCTGGAGGTCATCGTAGTTGACAACGGCTCCAGCGACGGCTCGCAGGGATATGTCCGGGACGCCTATCCCGCCGTTAAGATCATCCAGCTGGATAAAAACTACGGCTTCTGCAGGCCCAATAACGAGGGTGCGAAGGCTGCCGCGGGAGAATACCTGGTCTTCCTCAACAATGATACCGAGGTGACCGCGGGATGGTTAGGGGCACTGGTCCTGCCGGCGGAGGAAGATCCGGATGTCATATCGGTCGCCTCCAAAATGCTTTACGCCGACCGCCGCGACACGGTCAACACTGCCGGCGGCAAGATCACAATCATCGGCGGCGGCTTCTACCGCGGCTACGGTGATAAAGATGGGGTTAAATATGATGAGCCGGGATATACCGGCTTCGGCTGTGCGGCGGGCGTGCTGGTGCGCCGTGACTTCTTTTTAGACAGCGGGGGATTCGACGAGGACTACTTCGCCGCCTGCGAGGAGCACGACCTGGGCTGGCGGGCATGGCTGTACGGCCATAAAGTGGCATACGCTCCCGCCGCCGTGATGTACCACCGTGAGAGCGGAACTTTCGGCACGCGCAGCAACTTCGACCCGACCAAGGTTTACCTCAATACCCGCAACCGCCTGTACAACCTGGTCAAGAACCTGCAGGCCGGCAGCCTGGTCCGGGCGCTGTTCATCAGCCTCGGCTTCAACACCTACCGCTGGTTTGTATACCTTTTTAGCGGCAATCTTGCCGCTGCCGGGGCCGTCTGCCGCGGTCACTGGGATTTCCTCGGGAGCCTGCGCAAAACTCTAAGGAAGAGGCGACAGGTACAAAAAAGGCGCATCCGCAGCGACGCCGAGCTCTACCGCCTAGGTGTCATCGCCACCTTCAAAGAAAGTATCGCCGAGGAGAAGCGCCTGAGCAGTTTGGCTTCAGATAAATACTATAAAGCAGGAAGGCATCCATGACGGCACCCGAAGCCAGCATAATAATACTAACCAAAAACGGCGGCGATATCTTCCCGAGGCTGCTCGATCGCATCTATAGCCAGCAGTATAGCGGCAGCTTCGAGGTCATTGTCATCGACTCCGGCTCCACCGACGGCACACTTGAAGCCGCGCGAAAATATCCCATCCGGCTAAAAGAGATACCACCGGAGCAATTCCACCACGGCAGGACACGTAACCTTGGCGCAGAGCTGGCACAGGGCCAATACCTGGTCTACATAACACAGGATGCCCTGCCACTGCGCAGCGACTGGCTGCAGAAGTTAATAGGCGACTTCACAGACGCTAGTGCATCCATGGTAGTCGGCAGGCAGATACCGTGGGAACATACCAGGCCGCCCGAGAAATTTTTCTATCACTATAATTTCCCCGATTTCAAAATAGTGGTAAAATCAGGCGCTGACGATTATTATCACGACAACGTATTCATATCTAACGTGAATGCCGCCTACCGGAAGGATACCTGGGATAAATACAGGTTTAAAGAAGATATAATTATGGCCGAGGATAAAATGATTGCCGCCCGGATACTGGCCGATGGCGGGACCATAATCTACGAGCCGCTGGCCGCGGTTTTTCACTCACACGACCATGGCATTAAAGATGCATTTAACAAGTGGCGGGGTTTTGGATTGTCATTAAGGCAGGGTGTATCCGCATTACCCGGGACCCGTAGATTGGCATTATCCAAGGCCTTTGAATATTTTTTCGCAGAAATAAGTTATTTAAAGGCTACCGGCAACTGCCGCTGGCTGCCGTACTCTGTTATTTACGAAACTGGCAAGTATAGCGGGTTGATCATCGGCAAAGTTGGCCTGCTTTGGAGGAACAAATCAGCGGGGGCGGAGCCTTTAAATGACTGAGCTCTGGCGTTACCGTGAGCTTATCGGCAACCTCACTGCTGCCGATCTGAAGAACCGCTACCAGAATACTGTGCTGGGCTTTCTCTGGTCTCTGCTCAGCCCCCTGCTACTGGCGCTGGTGCTTTACCTCGTATTCAGGTACATGTTCGGCCAGGGGCCGGATTTTCCTGCCTACCTGCTGGTGGGCTTGATGGCCTGGCGCTTCTTTGCCAGCGGCACCACATCGTCGCTTAACATCATCGTAGGCAAGTCCAGCCTTGTGACCAAGGTTTATTTACCCAGGCAAATACTGGTGCTCAGCAATGTTTTATCCGTCCTTATCAGCTCTTTGCTCGAGTTCATCGTTACCATACCTATCCTGTTCATAGTGCTGGGCAAACTCCCAATGACAACTTTTCTCTTCCCATCCATCTTCCTCATTTACTTCTGGTTTGTTTACGGCGCCAGCTTATTCCTGGCTGCTGTGTATGTTTACCTGCGCGACCTCGACCAGGTCTGGGAGGTGCTGGTCGGTGCTCTCTTTTTCCTCTCCCCCGTCATCTACCCTCTGGTACAGGTTACCGAAAATACCATGCCTTTTTACCTGCTCAACCCGTTGACGGAATTCATGATCATGTACCGCGATGTCATGATCTATGGCAAGCTTCCGTCCCTGTACAGCCTGGTGATTACTGTTGCCGCATCTGCTGCGGCCTTCATCGTGGGTAACTTTACCTTTAACCGCCTGCAGCGCCGCTTTGCCGAGGAGATATAGAATGGCAGCCATAACGGTGGATAAAGTAACCAAGAAATTTAAGATACCGCACGAAAAAAGGACCACCCTGTTCAAGAACCTGCTGGGCATTATCAGACGCCAGTTAACCTACGAGGAATTACTGGCGCTGGGGGAAGTTAGTTTCGAGGTGGAGAGGGGTGAGTCCTTCGGTATAATAGGCCGCAACGGGTCTGGCAAGAGCACACTGTTAAAGATACTGGCCAGGGTGCTCTATCCTGACAGCGGCACCGTCGTGGTGAAAGGCAGGGTGGCCCCGTTCCTCGAACTGGGTGTGGGCTTTCAGCTGGAACTGAGCGCCCAGGAGAACGTCTATTTATACGCCTCCATACTCGGCATTGGCCACAAACAGGTGGATAAGAAATATGATGAAATATTCGAGTTTGCCGAACTGAAGAAGTTCGAGAATATGAAGCTAAAGAACTTCTCCTCCGGCATGGTCCTGCGCCTGGCCTTTTCCACCGCCGTACAGGTGGACCCCGACGTACTTCTCATAGACGAGGTACTGGCAGTAGGCGACGAGGCCTTTCAGAAAAAATGCGCCGTGAAAATAGATGAGTTTAAAGAGCGGGGCAAGACCATTATCTTCGTATCCCATGCACTCGACTCAGTTAAAAAGACCTGCCGCAGGTCTTTATTGCTGGACCAGGGCAGGATAATTGCACTCGACGATACTCGAAAAGTGATTGCCAGGTATATCGAGATATTGGAACCTAAATAAACGATGCTGTAATCTGCGCATATCATGAGCAGGTACCAGGGGATAATCGAAAGGATATTAAGACCGGGCACCCGCAGGCGCCAGTACTACGAGCTCGGGCTGACAGGCATCCGCGTCATCTGCAATGAGGGTTGGGGCAGTTTCTGGTTTAGATTCAGGCTAAGGCTGAAGCAAGGCCTGAAACCACATATTGGATTTACGTGGCGGTCTGATCCTTACCAGCTCTGGCTTGCCCGTAATGAGCCGAACGATGAAGACCTCAAAGCTCATAGAAATGAATCTCAGTCGTTTCCATACCGGCCGAAGATCAGCATCATAACACCGGTGTGGGATACGGATAAAAGATGGCTGGAACTGGCTGTCAATTCAGTATTAAATCAAGCATATGCTAATTGGGAATTGTGCCTGGTCGACGATGCTTCCGGCCAACCCCATATCAAGGGGATGTTACGCGGATACGCCGGCAAAGATGACAGGATCAAGGTAAAATTTCTGACGGAGAACCTGGGGATCGCGGGTGCTTCCAATCAGGCAATAGCGTTAGCCAGTGGGGAGTTTGTGGGGTTTCTTGATCATGACGACGAGTTGAGGCCGGATGCACTTTATGAGGTGGTAAAACTGCTTAACCGGGACCGCGGTCTGGATTTGATTTATTCTGACGAAGACAGGATAGATGCTAGGGGGAACAGGATGCAGCCCTTCTTCAAGCCTGATTGGTCACCCGACCTGCTGATGTCCATGAATTATATCTGTCACTTTACAGTTATCAGGAAAGAAATAATTGATAATCTGGACGGGTTTCGCGGCGGGTTCGAAGGTTCCCAGGATTATGACCTCGTACTGCGTGTTACAGAGAAAAGCCAGAAGATCGCCCACATTTCGAAGCCGCTTTACAGCTGGCGGATTATTCCGGGCTCTACCGCAGCCTCATTCGGTGCTAAGCCGTATGCTCATGATGCGGCAATCAAAGCTTTGAGCGATTCATTGGACCGCAGAGGCATACCGGGCCATATTATTCAATTTACACCGGGGCGTTACCGGGTTAAATACGCAATAACCAATGAGCCGTTGGTCAGCATCATCATACCCACCAGGAATAACTATAAAAAGCTTGCTCGCTGCATCAGCAGCATAGAATCCAAAACTACCTACAAGAATTATGAATTGATCATTATTGACCACGACAGTAAAGATTCGAAGACAGTTGCCTATTTAAGTACGTTAAGCCATAAAGTCATCAGGTATACCGGTAAATTCAATTTTTCCGCGATCAACAACCTGGGGGTTGGCGCAGCCAGAGGTGAGCATATTGTTTTTTTGAATGATGATACGGAGGTTATTGAACCCGGCTGGCTGGCAGCCATGCTTGAGCATTCGCAGCGCAGGGAAGTAGGCATGGTAGGGGCGCTGCTTTTATATCAACGGGGTTCGCAGTTTGCCGGCAAAATTCAACATGCCGGCGCAATACTTGGCATACGTGTGGCAGGTCACGCCTTCAAGCATACTCCTGTCAATGAATCTGATTACCTTTCGCTGCACAGGGTTATCCGAAACTGCAGTGCGGTGACAGCGGCCTGTGCCATGATGCGCAAAGACCTGTTCCTGGAGATGGGCGGTTTCAATAATAGCCTGCCCGTAGCTTTCAATGATATAGATTTGTGCTTACGGCTGCGTGATAAAGGTTATCTCATAATCTATACTCCCTTTAGTGTCCTCTATCATGAAGAGGGTGGAACCAGGGGTGATGGTCATCCCCCGGAGGATGAGACCAATATGTTATCCCGTTGGTCCGATGTTATCTCCAAAGGAGATCCCTATTATAACCGCAACCTCACGCTGCTGAGAGAGGATTTCTCCCTGCCGCCTCGCCCTTCCGCCAGCATACCACTACCCCTGGCAGTATTGCTTGAAGTATATTATGTGAGGGTAGATCTTCAGGGCAAGTTCCCTGAGGTTGCCAATGGTAAATATGAAAAATTAATTGACTGGGCCGTGGAATACGGGCTAACCGTTGATACTTATAGATGGATATTCCGGCCTTATTGTAAATGGTATGCAGATAATGCCTCGCAGGCATTAAAACCGTTGGCTGCTGATGAATAGGTTCCAGAGAGTTATTGAGAAAGTATTGCGCCCGGGCACGCGGAGACGCCGCTTTTACGAACTCGGACTTACTGGCAGTCGGGTTATCTTAAATAAGGGCTGGGGTAGCTTTTGGTTTGAAGTTAAAGGATGGAGAAAGAAGTTAAGAATTATTCAAAAATATGATCCTTATCAGCAGTGGATTGTTCCAAATGAGCCAAGCATAGAGGAATATGATATCTACAAGCAGGAATCACTTTCATTCAGCTTACGCCCAAAGATCAGCATAATACTACAGCTACGGAATACAAGTGATAAATGGCTTGGATTAACCATTGAATCTATTCTAAATCAAATATATGACAACTGGGAATTATGCTTAGTATGCAGTAAAGGGTTAAAACGCGGCATTAAAGATGTTTTACAAGAGTATGCTGATAAAGATAAAAGAATAAAAATTAAAATTACCGATCAAAGCCTAACAGGTTCCAGGGCTTTCAATGAAGCACTATCTATGACTGACGGGCAATTCATAGCACTAATGGAGGCAGACGATGAGTTAGCGCCTTTTGCCCTGTATGAAGTAATGAAGCTGCTAAATAAAATGCCGGACCTGGATTATATATACTCGGACGAGGATGGAGTTACAAATATAAACAAAAGGGTAAATCCTTTCCTGAAGCCGGATTGGTCCCCGGATATGCTGCTTTCATGTTTTTACACTGGTCAATTTAGTATTTATAGAAAGACTATTGTGGATAATATCGGTGGATTCAGAGAGGGATATGATCATGCAGAGCACTATGATTTAACCTTAAGATTTGTTGAAAACACCACGAATATTTTCCATATAAGCAAAGTGCTATATCACAACAGAATTCATAAAACTCATCCAAAAGCAATCATTGAAGTTACTTCCACTGCACACAATTCCGGCAGAAAAGCGCTGGAAGATTATTTAATGAGAAATGATATTAAGGGTGATGTATTAAATACTAAATGGAGGGGCTATTATCGCGTTAGGCGCAAGATACACGGGAATCCGTTGGTAAGCATAATAATTCCGGCAAAGGATGGGGCAGACTTTTTAAAAGCCTGCGTTCAATCAGTCATTAATAAAACAGAGTATAAGAATTATGAAATTATTATTGTGGACAACGAGAGCCAGGAAGCACGAACACTTAAATATTTTGATAAGTTAAAGAAAAACCCTCGGATAAGAATTATAGAATACGACAAGACCTTCAACTTCTCAGCGATAAACAACTTTGCATCCGCTCAAGCTAATGGGGATTACCTCCTTTTTTTACACTCTGACACCAGGATCATATCCAGGGAATGGCTCTCCGCATTATTGGAACATGCCCAGCGTAAGGAAGTTGGGGCAGTTGGTTGCCTGTTGCTATACGCGAATAAAAGGATACAACATGCCGGCATAATGCTCGGATCCAACCCACTGGGTCGCCATAGTCACAGACACATCCGGGTCACTGAACCGGGATATTTTTTGAGGCCACACCTGGTACATAATCTCAGCGCTGTCACCGCTGCATGTATGCTCCTGAGCAAGCAAGTTTTTCAAGAGGTTGGTGGTTTTGACGAGTGCCTCCCAATTATCTGGAATGATATTGATATATGTCTCAATATCAGGGAAAAAGGGTGGTTAATCGTCTATACACCGTATGCCAAACTATACCACAGTGAATGTCCTGCAAGAGGACGTGATAGCACAGCGGAAAAGCAAACAGCCCTTAGCAAATTCGATGAATATATTACTTCAAAATGGAGGAGGATAATTGAAGCCGTTGACCCGTATTATAACCCGGGGCTAACAGAAATAGGCGAAGATTTTGCATTTAAATCCTGGATTGAGATGGTGATAGGGGAAGAAAAATTTTTATCAGCAGCCGACATTGTTTTCGGCAACCGTCTAATCAATTGGTTGCGTGAGAGCGTAGCTTCTAATAAAAATAATCCTATTCCGGGATTATGGTATGAACTATACACTAAACGTCCTGACCTTAAGAAAGCGTTCCCTGATGTTAAGGGGGCGCATCGGGGAGCTTTCCTCAAGTGGGTATCAACAGTTGGCAGGCTTGAGTATCCTGCATGTGACCCAAGAGGTAGTCGTAGGCTGATGGAAATTGTGAAAAAGGCAAATGACCCGACGGGTTATGGAATAAATGTATCGGGTTATATTACCGGCGATTTTGGCGTTGGCGCTGGTTCAAGGTCAGTTATTCAGGCCATTAAAGCGGCTGGTATTCCCTGTGTATTAAATAACATTGTATCACCGATACATAGTGGCAAGGATTCTACATATTGTAGCTTCTCTAACAATAATCCTTATCCAGTCAATTTAATACATGTCAATGCTGATCAGGCTTTTGAGTCGATAATGCGGACGGGACTCGCATATTTCATAGGCAAATATAACATCGGTTATTGGATGTGGGAGATGTCCCGTTTTCCCGAAGAGTGGTATGACAGCTTTAAATACTACGACGAGATATGGGTCCCCACTAATTTTGTATTAGAATCGATAAAGAAAGTATCCCCCATCCCTGTGAACAAAATATTTTGCTTCCACATTGATGAAACAAATATAGATATCAATCGGTCTAAGTTTGGCCTGCCGGAGGACACCTGCGTTTTTCTTTTCAATTTTGACTTTCACAGTTATTTTCAGCGTAAAAATCCGCTGGCCTTAGTAAAAGCTTTCAGGCAGGCTTTCGACAAGAGTGATAAGGTGCTTTTACTTCTCAAATATATTAACCAGGATTATCATCCGCTGGAGATAAAGGCTCTCCAAGATGCGATTTCAGGAATCCCCAATATAAAAGTCATAGATACCAATTTAAAAAAAGACGACTTGTATTCCCTGGTTAACAGCTGTGACTGTTATGTATCTTTACACCGGTCTGAGGGTTTTGGTTTGACGATAGCTGAAGCTATGTACTTAAAAAAGCCAGTCATAGCCACAGGTTACTCCGGAAACATGGACTTTATGGATATGAATAATAGCTTCCTCGTGAAATATAAACTGATCGATGTCGAGCCAAACGCTTATCCGCCATACAGCAAAGGATACGTGTGGGCGGACCCGGATGTGGAACATGCCGCTGAGTTAATGCGATTTGTTTATTTACATCGAGATTACGCAACTGAGCTGGGGAAAATAGCATCTGAAGATATAAAAAGACGACTAAGCCCGGCGGTTGCTGGACAGGAAATAAGAAGCAGGCTTGAGGCAATATTGCGGGCCGGTAAATACAAATGAATTGTTATAAGAGAAAAGGGAAAGATGCAGTAATAACACCTATCTGATTAATAGGTAAAGGCGTCCCCGTATGAATATCTTCCCCGCTTCCACTTCTCCCAACTTTTAATATTCTCGTCCACCATTCATAAAATGCGCAATCACCTCAAGGCAGAATAGAATGCAACCATATCCTCATCCATAATAAAATCGCCTCCACCCAGTACACGCTCGCAGATCATGGTCATGGCTTTGTCCTTGCCGGGCAGGAGCAAATCCAGCTCCCGGTAATCAAGCTGTCCCAAGCCACTATACCCTTTACCGACCATCTTCAGAGGTATCTGATGCTGGATGAAGTAGGAATAGGCATATTGGCGGGCAAGTGCTTGTTGTAAAGCGGAAAGCTTGGGCAAATGTTCGGCCCTGTTTAGAAACGCCATGTAGTCTTCCTTCGTTAGACCGTCGTAGGTGAAACCTTTGCCACCATAATGCCCATCACCTGCCAAGATCACCGGCTTTCCAAGTATTGCCAGCTCAAGGCCTGGTGTTCCAAACACAGTAACTCCACCGTCCGCTATCAAATATAACCCGTACGCATTAATGTCCGAATCTGCTGGAATTACCCGGACATGGGGGGGAAGCTCAGGAAAGTGCTCTTCGATTATACTCTTGACACTGTATACTGTACCTGTGTTAATTTCCGCCGGGTGCACCTTAATAAGCCATGTGATATCGGGGTGCGCAATAACAGTTCGGATCGTGTCTATAAGCCATAGCTCTGGAGTATCAAATGCCATCTGTGAATTAAAGGCGAAAACATCATCCCAGTTTAAGTGTGTAAAGATACACCATACTGGCTTGTTAAATGGAATATCCAGTTTTTTACGTAGCTCATCCATGGCAAGGGGCTGGCCCGGCAACTTCACATCAGCGGCTGCATCCGTTGTATATCGTGCATTCAAATAACTTTCTAATCGTCCGTCCTCCTGCTCGGACAATGCGTGCTCCCTCCGCTGCTGCCAGGCATCCTCACTTAGCATATGGATGTCCCAGTTACTGCCCTGAAGGTGAGTTTTCATATAAATGTGATGCTCCAGATAGGAAAAGTGCCATAACACCACTGGAATCCCCGCATCCCGTGCAACAGAAAGCGCCGCCCCATAGTCCACATAGCATCCGTGTGACATGAGAAGGAAATCTGGTTTGAAACGCTCGATGGCTGTGATAGCCGCCTCCGTGTAAACCAGGCCTGCGTATAAGTATTCTCGTGATATGTCTTCGCGTCCTTTACCAGGCAAACCTTTAAAGTACCGTATACTGGAAGAGACCGCTAATTTGCCTACCTCAACCTCACGGTAGCGGAAGGTTGCCAACTGATGTGCAGGGACCCCATGTGCCAAAACGTGCAGTTCCGAGCGGCGTTCTTCGGATACAAATTCCCCAATGCTATTACAGGGTAAATTAAACGAAGAAGCCTCGCTGGCAGACTCCCGAAGACAGCCCGGACACCGCTTGCTCCAAAAGAACGGTAATGGTTCAGATAAAACCTCTCTTCGCACGCAGGCTATTGGAGCACCATCGCATATCACTAACTGCGCTTCAGCTCCCCACATTCTCAAAGCGGTAGCAAAGGTTGCAGCGCGATTGAGAAGGGGAGGAATCCCACTAGGTTCCCAAACAAGTAAACGCTTACGATAGTATGGTGATCTGCAGTCTGCTTTTGCCAGCAAATCGCGAATCAAACGTTGCTTGTCACTTTTTATTAGCTGCGCGTTACATAATTGCTGATATTCAATACTTTCCTTTATGCCGTTAATTACAACCTGTAAATCGCCTGACCGTACCGCTTCTGCAGTCCAATTTTCCAGCCCGCCTGGATCGGCCTCTCTACCAAGCAGGCCTCTATATATTTGTCTAATTACCCCTTCCATTAATTTATCCGGGCTAATTTCGTTTTCGCTCATAATTTCACCTGGCAATTATTTAAGTTGAATATAAGGAGATTATTCACGATAGTAGTTCCCAGCGAAGCGGTGTTCCACGTGGTATGTTTTGCTCAGAGCGACGACCCATAATATCCTTTAGATGGCGGGGGGGCAACCCATACCCAGGTCGAATAGACCGTACATTTTCCTCAGTGAACACTTCGCCCGCTTTCATATCTTTAACTACAAATAGCGAGCGACGAAAAACGCGGCTTGTGGCCTCCTGTTCACTTACCTTGTAGCTAACCTGGCCGAGCGCTTCCTCAGTTGCACGGATAGCATCGACTATAGCCCTGAACTCTTGAGGCTCGAGAGAGAAGGCACTATCAGGGCCGGGGTTGCTGCGTGACAACGTAAAATGCTTTTCTATAATGCAGGCCCCCAGGGCTACCGCGGCCACAGGCACGGTGATGTCCAATGTATGGTCAGACAGGCCGACAGGTACTCCAAAGGTTTTAGCCAGATGGGGAATGGTGCGCAGGTTCATTTCAGCGGGCGCTGCCGGATAGGCGCTGGTGCACTTGAGCAGCGCTACCTGGGAAGTCCCTGCGCTGCGTGCTGCCTGCACGGCTTCAGATATCTCATCCGGCGTGGCCATTCCGGTGGATATTATCACAGGCTTGCCCTTACCGGAAATATACTCGATAAGCGGAATATCCACAATTTCAAATGAGGCCACTTTGTATGCAGGGACGTCCATCTCTTCAAGAAAGTCCACGGCCGTCCTGTCGAACGGCGTGGAGAAAAGACTGAGCCCAAGTTCCCCGGCTATTTTCTTAAGCTTGGGCTGCCAGTCCCAGGGAGTGTAAGCTTCGGAATAGAGTTCATACAGAGTGCGTCCATCCCAAAGGGTTCCGCCGCCGACTATGAACTCGGGCCTGTCACTCTGAATAGTCATGGTGTCTGGAGTATATGTCTGGAGCTTAACGGCGTCCGCCCCGCATGCCCTAGCGGCTTTAATGAGTTCGACTGCCTGCTCGAATTTCTGGTTATGGTTGGCTGACAACTCGGCAACGATGTAGGCGGGAAAGATAGACCCGATCTTGCGGCCATTGATTTCAATGTAACTTGTTTTCATCTTGGACGATACCTCTATCTCACCACCCGAATCAATTCAAAAGCTTCGGCTGCTTGACAACCGGCTACGCTTCCCCATCTCAAGGCGATGGCACGTAAAACCTCTGGTGAGCGGGGGTGGGGGTATTCGCGCATCTCACCATGATAGGTTTTTAGTGCTTCTATCTTTTTATTTAAAGTATCAGAAATATCTACAAAAACATTGGGCATGAAGTAATTCTGCACTTGAGGAGCATTCCATTCCGTCGAGGAGGGGACTTCAAAGGAATAGATTTCTTTAGCGGTCTCATCCTTCGCTGGCCGACAAGCCGTGAGTCCAGCCCTAAAAGTTATCTGGTGGTCGATGTTGAGGTCGCCATGATGATGGGTGTAGATAACATGCGGCCTTACTTCTTCTTTAACCTCTTCTATGGCCTTGACTACTGTCAACAGCGGAACAGTATCAAAGCGGTTATCAGGGAAGTCCCTGAAGAAGACCCTTTTTGTACCGATTATTCCGGCTGCCTGTTCAGCTTGCGCTTTGAGTTGTTCCAATCCTCTCTTGGCCTTTTCTGGCTGGCTGTATCGTGATGTTATTCCTTCGCCCATAATTAAGCAGTAAACCTGGTCCCCTGCCGAAACATGCCTGGCCATGGTACCGCCGCAGCCCAGAACTTCATCATCGGGGTGAGCAGCAATCACCAAAATTATTTTACTCACCTTTCTCCTTCCTCAGTGTAATTTTTGTATCAGCCACGATATTTCCATTTTTCAGAGTTGCCCGTGAGAACTCCAATCTTAAATTATCAGTTTCTATAAAAGCGTTAGGATAACCTTCTGCATCAAGCATCCTTATCCAGTCAAATATTTTGTTGAGGTCGTGAACATCGGGTATTTTGCTTTCCGCAGGTGTTCTGCGCTTAAAGAAGACTGGCTTACCCACTTGTTTAACCGGAGTAGGTACACGGTTTACAATATGTCTAATCATATCGAAAGTAATAACTGAGGCTCGAATGTAGATTTCCTCAGCGCTGCCCTGCAGACACAGATTTCTTTTCAAATAGATTGGCCCACTATCTAATTTCTCCGTTACCTTTATGGCGCTGATTTTTGTCACGTTCATTTCTCTGACTACCAGATTCTGCAATGGACTACCCCCTCGTCCAAAAGGAAGGTCGGTCATGTGAAAGACTACACATTCAAAGTTTGTGTAAACTTTCTCTGGTATAATCCATGACCAGTGAGGGAAGAAAATATATTTCGGATTCAGTGGCATAATTTTCGCAAAAGTCAGGTCTTCTCTATTGGTTATCAGATGCCAGTCAGCCTTGATTTCACCGGCCAGTTTATGGAAATTCCTGATATTCCAGTCTTTTATAGTCGCCACTACGTAAGTATTCAAATATCCCCCTTCAATTCCCATATCATTTCGACAGCCTTATGTCCTTTGAAATCGTGCATCCCTCTCGTAATAAAGCCAGCCTTACTAAAGGCGACAATTGATGCTACATTGTCTTCCTTTATATGAGCCCGCACTTTATTAACACTCGTTTCTCCTGACACTCGCTGGCAGGCAAGTCTCAGGGTCGCACATGCATACCCTTTTTTTCTTTCCGAAGAGGTTATGCTTATATCTACCTCGGCATTGCCTTTAGAATTAAAGTCGAGTCTTACTTGACCAACCGGAATGCCTTTGCTATCTATGACAACATAGAGTAGACAATGAGGATCAGCAAGCTTCTGGCGAAACCAGCTCACGTGGTCTTCCCAGGCGATAAGCTCTGTGGAGAATGATACAGCCCGTACTGCCGGTTCATTGGCCCATTCCCACAACAGGCGGCAATCCTCAAAAGTTGCCGGCCTCAGTTTCAATTCACTAATTCTCGATCTCTTCATAGAGCTAATTATACGCTGAGCGCCCTGTCCGTCTACCATCTGTCTTGCCTTGCGGCTTATCGTTGCCCTCAGATTAAAATCTTTTACCAAAGTGGTAATCGTCTCAGTCAATGATTCAGTGGATATATTCTGTGCCAGACCGAGATTTTTTCCAAATCCCTGGTTTTCTATGTATTCGGCAGTGAAACTCTGATTATCGGCCACTACCAGGAAAAGTGAAGGCACACCCATGAAGAGCAGCTCCCAGGCAGTTGTTCCGCCGCCTGAAACCGCCATATCTGCCCAGGCCATCAACTCGGGCATATTCTTTGCATCGCGAACCAGGCGGATCGGAATACGGCTTTGTTTTACTGCCTTTTCCAAAACGCCGGCATGCGGGTTGCTTGCCCCGATAACCACGGTTGCCTCCAGGTCAGGTACGTCCGCTTCCCGGAGTGCCTGAATGACCTTGAGCGTGTTATTGTCTGGATCACCACCCCCAAGGGTTACCAGCACACGACGGGCTACCTCTGGAATCTTCCTATGCCATTTCTTCCAGGCAAGGAACTCTCGCCGGAGCAGAACGTAACGTGTGCCCAGCAAGAGGCGGGTATATGGTTCACAGGCATAGCGCACTTGTTCGGCATGCAGGTTCTGATTAAGCACGATATCAGCACAGTAATTTTTCAAGTGAGCCATATCATCAATTACCAGCAGCCTATTCCCTGCTTTCCTTACCTGACGCTGGTAACCTTCGTCAAAGTGGTATCCGTCCAGCACAACCCAGTCACCGGGATGGCCGGCCAGGATATCTCTGGTAAAACTCCAATCAGCGGTGTCGGGATAGGCACTGGATAACAGTCTAACATCGAATTCTTCATCCCTGAGCCGCTCGAGCAGCCCTTCATCCTGGCAAGACGTGATGAAGGTAACCTCACCACCGGTATCCTTCCAGGCTTGTGCCAGTGACAGGCAGCGCATTAAATGGCCTGAGCCTATCTGTGTGCTCGCATCAGCTCTTAAAATTAATTGCTCACCGTTAAGGTTTTCCATGGGTTTCAGGGAACCATTTTTTGCTGAACATCACGGTTGATTTCCAACCACTCCGGATGCTTTTTCAGCAGATCCAAAACTTCCCTCCAGTTAAAGGTATCATCCTTGAAATGGTCATAAATCTTGCGAACAAAAGCCAGGTCTTCAGTAGTATCAACTGTCCAGCGCATATACGAATAATCTTTGTCAGTAGTCACATTATGAATTTTAAATTTATCAGGTTGGCGCCATATATATGGCGTTACATGCTCCCGCCAAGCATGGTTGGTGTCTTCACGCCATGCCCTGCTTAAAGCAGTAAAGCTAATCACTTCCACATCAAGACCTAGTGGAAATGTGCGTATTAAAGTATTACTTACGTAGTCGGCAGCCCGGTAAACAGACAGAAATTCATTTACTACCCTATCAATGATCTCAGGCTCAATGAGCGGACAATCTGCAGTAATACGGACTACGATGTCTGCCTTGAAGGTTAAAGCCGCCTGGTAATAACGGTCAAGAACATCTAGCTCGCTGCCTCTATAATAAGGCCATCCCCGTGCTTTGCATAAGTTAACTATGGAATCATCACCCGGTTGCGTTGTAGTGGCAATAGCAACATTGCGTACAGTTTTTGATCGGCTGGTGCGATTAACCACGCGTTCCAGCATCCGTTGCCCAGTTAAATCCAGCAGTACTTTACCTGCTAACCTGGAGGCGCCGTTTCGTGCTTGAATAATAGCTGCAATATTATTAATCAGTTACCTCATGCCCCCTTTTGCAATAAGAACATGGTGTCGATGTTTTCATCAGACAGATATTTGAAACGTAGCTCATTTACCAGTTTCATGTCGCCGAAGCGATTGAGAAAAAGCCTGGCGAAGTCAGTCTTCCAGAGCAAGTCAGTATTTCCCCTATATTTTACCTGAGTATAATCTTCAGCGTAGTACTCGAAACCCCAGATATATTTTGTTGTGCAGCGGTACATTTCATCTGCAACCCTGCCAATATCCTGTGGAGCGATATGAATCAGGACGCCCGAGGTAAACACAAGTGTAAAGAAGCCATCCTTAAAAGGGATATCAAAGGCCGACCCCTTAATTATGTTTATACCTGTTGTCTTACTTTTAGATAGCTCTACAGCATAGTCATTTATTTCAATGCCGTAGAGGTTTTGAAAGCCAGCCTCCCGTAAATACAGCAATTGAATGCCGATATTCGAGCCAACCTCCAGGATTTTCATATTTCGGTCGAGTTTACCAACAAATTCTGCATTCATTTCTGAGCGTAATATGCCATAGTTCTTGCTATATAGCAGCTCAGTTTCCTTCAGGGAAAGGGCGTTCCTGTCTGTGTATTCCTTGCCAAACTGTCCTGCCCACTCCAGCATCTGTTTAGTCGTCTGATCCATCTCTCTCCTCTACTTTATATCTCCATAGACGGGAATTTTCAACTTCCATTCACCATTAATTTTCGTAAATATTTTCCTGTTCCAGAATGGTTCCACTATATCCCAAAACTCACGGTAACTATAACCCATTAATTTGACGAAGTCATCCAGTGAGCGCTGGTCCAGCTTATGGTCGTGTTGCCTGACTAATAGCTTGCCCTCATCTCTGGTTATTGTCCCTTTCCTGATCCAGCGGCTGGCAATATCCGTGGTTCTGGAGAACCCAAATTTCGGGTATTTCATCCAGAGATGAACGAAATAAGCAAGTGAATCTATTTGGGCATAATCTTCTATGCAGCCTTCCCTTTTCCATTCGTGATGCAAATCCTTAAAGCCAAATCTTCTTGCAACAGCCAGATTATTCTCATCATCCCAGGGTACGAAGTAGCTCAGGAAAAGTGGTTCAGGCTTGACTTTATCCAGCTGTTCCCGTGACGGCGGAGTGATGGCATTCATCTCTTTTAATGGTATACCACGTTTGAACCAGAAATCGGTGATTTTCTCTCCAAGTTTTTGACCGCTTGCACTATGTCCGGCTTCAATAAACCTTTTTGCACTGTAGCCATCCTCACCGGTAGTGCCATAGTGAAAAGCCGCATTCTCACCCCAGACAACAAGGGGAATATTAAAAGCTACTGCGTAATTGAAAGGTACAGTATATATTGCTGCCTCTATGAAGCGCAAGGGCTCGCCTAATTCCTCGAATCCAATCCTGGTTACACGTCTGAATAGGTTGATGCTCATATTAAACATAATTGTGTCGCAATTAAAAGTCTCCCCGAGGTTCCTTAAATTGTGTGTGCCGGCAGAGCTATGTGTGAATGGGTCGGCCACGCAAATAAGCAGGGGATTCATCCTTATCTTCTCTTTCATCACATATGTTATAAAATGGCTGTCTTTTCCACCGCTTACAGGGATTATACAATCGTAATATCCATCGCTTCTCCGATATTTATCACAAAAGGCCTCCAGCTTCTTAAACCTCTGGTTCCAGTCCACTTTCTGCCGTGTTTCATAGTTCTGGCAAGCCTGGCAGATGCCATCCTTATCGAAAATAGAACCCGGACGAGTATCGGGCATCAAGCATCTCTTACAGTACTTCATCGTAAATCCCTCCTTTCAGATAGGATAGCAACCGTTTATTACAAACATATAACAGACGTATATCATGTCGGGGATTGCTCCAACTGTTAAGCATAAACTACTAAGATTCCTGGGTATCTTTTTGCGTGTAATGGCCTGTCTTAATAAGATGATCTCCATTTAACCCCAGTTGCATCTTGTCAGCGATTCTTTTCAGGTGGTATCTAACTAATTCCTCTATCCTTTCCTGCTTCATACTGGTTAAATTAATGCGAAAATCCTGTCTGTCCCCCATCTTCAATAAATACTCTTCTTTGTCCTTAATTATTCCAGCATTAACGGCATAATCATACATCGGAGTACCTGGCTGGGGGAGCAGGTATCCGGCACTGGGATAAATATTGCAGTCATAGCAGCAGTCGAATGTTTGTTTCAGTGTGTCCTCTGTTTCCTGTGGATAGCCTATTACCAGGCTTGTGACCGGAGTAATACCGGCTTGATGAAGAACGTCAGTCTGAATAACAAAATCGTGGACGGTTATCTTTTTCTTCATGGCCTTCAGGATTTCCTGATCGGCGGATTCCAGGGAAAATCCAAGAGAAACGCAGCCGGCTTTTTTTAATTTCAGTGCAAGATCTAAATCATTTTCTTTGAAAAGTCCAGCTCTGCAAGTTGCTTCCCAGTAAACCCCGCTAATATTTTTAAGAAAATAGTCTGCAAAATTATTTGCCTGTTCTTTTGAAACCAGGAAGAGATCGTCCGAAAATAGGATATAATTCACGCCGAATTTATTGAGCAGGTATTCTATCTCACAGGCGACATTTTCTACTGATCGCATGCGGAATATTTTATTTCTAAAAACATGATAACAAAATGTGCAGTTATACGGGCATCCTCTGGCTGCATTAACAGGGAAGGCCTTGAGCTTGTCAAATGCAACCGGGTATGGTTCACTCACGCTGTATTTAAATTTATCTAAATAGGTTTTCATGTCAAAAAGTTCATAATCGATAAAAGGAAGTTCATCCAAGTTTGGAATAACCCCTCTTTCTGGTGTAAATACTACTTCGCCCTCTTTTTTAAAAACAATCCCTTTTACCTCTTCCAGCGGAGTTTTATTTTCAATTGCCCTCAATAGCTCAACTATTGTAATGTCACCTTCACCCATAACCCCGATATCTACCCTGGTTTTAGTTAATAATACCTCGGGAATTGAAGTGACAACGGAGTTTCCTGTAATGATCAGCACATCTTTGTGGTTTTTAATAACTTCGGCTATCTGCTTAACATATTTATATCCGGTTACAATGCAGCCAAGAGCGACGACGTCAAAATCAGTTTTGCAAATATATTCCTTAAACTCTTCATCGGATAACCTTACTGCGTCCAAATCTAATATTTCAAATTTAAAGCCCGCTCTTTTTATGGCGGTTGCTATGTATGCGAGCCCGATAGGGAAAAAAATTGAATCTGTCCTGTGCGGTCTAAGGCAAACATTAATTATCAGTACTTTCATACATCTCCCTTAATCTGGTGACATAGAGCACCGGCAATATTGGAAATCGGTATTAATCAACCGAATCACCTGCTGTAATAACACAGGATTTTTTTCACTGCACTCACGACACAATCTGCGTCATCGTTGCTCATGAGCGGGAACAGGGGCAAGGTAAGCGCCCTCCCGTAGTATCTTTCGGCTACCGGGTAATCCCCCTGTTTGTAACCGAACTCCCTTTGATAGAACGGATGAAGGTGCACCGGCACATAATGGACGTTGACCCCTATATTTTCTGCCCTCAGTGCTTCAAGGACCTCTTTTCTGCCTTCTTTCAGCTTCTCAGTCTGCAATTGAACGACGTAAATGTGATATGCAGCCTTAACGTATTGTTCCTCTGTAGGAGTTATAATCTCTTTCATCTCAGCAAATGCTACGTTGTACTTTGCTACTATTTCTCTCCTCCTGACAATAAAACGATCTAATTTCTTAAGCTGGCTGATACCCAGGGCACACTGGAAGTCCGTAAGCCTGAAATTGTAACCCGGGTGTGGTATCTCATAGTACCATGGCTGCCCGGCGCGGGTGCCCCTGACTATGCCGTGCTGTCGGAATATCTTCAATCGCTCATAGAACTCCTTGCTGTTTGTGGTGACCATTCCGCCCTCGCCGGTGGTGATGTGCTTCACAGGGTGAAAACTGAAAACAGTCATATCGGCCAGACTGCCTGTTTTGCGTCCCCGGTATTCAGCGCCCAGGGCATGGCAGGCGTCCTCGATTACTGTGAGCTTCCTGTCACCGGCTAGGGCCATGATCTTATCAAGGTCGGCAGGGTGCCCGGCAAAGTCCACCGGCAGAATCGCCTTTGTTCTGGGTGTCAGCCGCCTCTCGATTTCACGCGGGTCAATGTTTAACGTATCGTTTCTTATATCAGCAAAGACCGGCCTGCCGCCGCAATATACTACGGCGTTTGCCGTAGCAGCAAAGGTGATGGGCGTCGTAATAGCTTCATCACCAGTCGAGATGCCGGCTACCGAGCAGGCGGCATGCAGCGCCGCCGTGCCGCTGGACATGGCCACCCCATATTTAGCGCCACAATACACAGCAACTTTGCTCTCGAATTCATCAACTGTGGGCCCCTGGGTAATCCAGTCGCTTCTCAGCACCTCCACAACGGCAATGATATCTTCTTCGTCTATCCACTGGTGCCCGTAAGGCAGCATGTTGCGCCTTACCGGCTTGCCCCCCTTGATTGCAGGCAGTTCCATTTAAAGCCCCTTCACCACCGGATTTGCCATAAGGGACAACTGGCTGAAAAGTTGCTTCACTTTACGTTCCGTTCCTTGTCAGGAATGAGCTTCGGGGGAGAACTCTGGCATCATCCCCTTTAATGCATCTTGATGCAACCACCGGCTATTGTTGGCACTGGTATATGTGAAAGTCCTAGGCAAAGATTTACCACCCTTAAGATCGATTTCTTGCCAGAAAGGAAACTCCGGCTCAATAACATAATAGGTATCGAATTCCTGCGTGTGGCGGGCTTCATCTTCGGTTATAAGGGTTTCATTGATCTTTTCTCCCGGACGTATACCTATGATTTTTCTCTCTAACCCCGGGGCAATGGCATCTGCCAGGTCGGTCACTTTCATGCTGGGAATCTTAGGCACAAAAACCTCGCCGCCCTGCATCGTTTCAATGCAGTCAATAACAAAGCGGACCCCTTGCTCCAGGGTGATCCAGAAGCGTGTCATGGTCTCATCTGTGATGGTGATCGCGCCACTCTTGAGCTGCTTTAGGAAAAGAGGGCCGACGCTGCCCCGGCTGCCGACTACATTACCGTAACGTACACAGCTAAATATGCTCTTTTTTGTTCCCGAATATACATTCGCCTGGGTGACCAGCCGTTCCATGACAAGTTTGGTGGCGCCGTAAAGGTTAACTGGATTAGCTGCCTTGTCACTGCTGATAGCGACTGTTTTTTTTACACCGCTGTCGATGGCAGCGTCAATTACATTGACAGAACCATCGATGTTTGTTCTGACCGCCTCGATAGGATTATATTCAGCTGTCGGCACCTGTTTGAGTGCCGCGGCATGCACTACTATATCAACTCCGCTCATTGCCCTGTACACCCTGTCTCTATCCCTGACATCGCCGATGAAAAAGCGCAGCCTTTCATCATCGTTGAATTTCTGGCACATTTCCTGCTGCAGTAATTCCCCGCGCGAGAAGATTCGAATTGCTTTTGGGTTGTGCTCCTTTAATACAATCCGGGTAAACTTCTGCCCAAAAGAGCCGGTGCCACCTGTAACCAGGATAACTTTATTCTCGAGGACCATCAAAAGCCTCCTTAGTTCATCTACTTATTGCACAATCCAAGAACCTCTGCCATCCACACTCAAACGATATGAATCGCATATTCTAAATCACCCTTTTAATCAGCTCTACCACCCGTATTGATCTATTGACTCATTTCAAGAAGATCATTGCACTGTAAGACCATATCGTTAGACTAGTATATCAGGCACCGGCAAATAAGGGCAATTAATCGGTGATATTACTTGAAAATGGTACCCAATTCATTTACTATTGATGCTAATCTTGATTATGCGGAAAGCCTGTTACCTGAAGAACTTACCTGACAGTACGCAGAGGCTATATTGAGTTTCATATCATATGCGCAAAACTTGGAAGACCTCATGCTCTACCGTGCACTTAAGCACGTTGAGCAGGGTTTCTATATCGATGTGGGTGCACAGCATCCGGTTGTAGACTCGGTTACAAAGGCTTTCTATGACCGTGGATGGAGGGGCATCAATATTGAGCCGAACTCTGAATATTACCAGCTGCTAAAAGTGGGCCGTCCTGAGGATATCAACATTGAAGCGGCGGCTATGGATTACGAGGGCAAGGTGGTTTTTTATGAGGTTCTCCATACCGGGCTGTCCTCTATTAACAAAGACTACGCTGATCTTCAGGCCAGGGCAGGCTATGAAATTCGGAAGCGCATTGTTCCCTGCACCTCACTGGATGCGATTTGCACCATGCATAAGGTTGAGACAGTTCATTTCCTGAATATCGATGCGGAAGGGGCGGAGAAGGCGGTCCTGGATGGTTTCGCCTTCACCGGAATAAGGCCATGGATTGTACTTCTCGAAGCTAATGCGCCTAATTCAACCCGGGACGTATCCCAGATGTGGGAAGCGACGATTCTCAGAAAGGGCTATAAATTTATTTATTACGACGGGCTGAACCGCTACTATCTATCCAAGGAACACTCTGACTTGCGGTCACATTTTAAGGTTCCACCCAATGTTTTCGATGATTATATCGTTTATCGGATGTGGGCGGAAGGCGGACAAGCCTCACAACAAGAACTGGTAAGCGAAAGGGCACAAAAAGAATCTCTCTCCGCTCAACTGCAAGCCTCACAACAAGAACTGGCAAGCGAGCGGGCACAAAAAGAATCTCTCTCCACTCAACTGGCAAGCGAGCGGGCACAAAAAGAATCTCTCTCCACTCAATTGCAAAAAGTCTATTCAAGCCACTCTTGGAAGTTAACGGCGCCGCTGCGCAAGGGAAAACAGGTATTCGATTTCTTGCTTAGCATTCCAATAAAAGCGACACTATATATTATCAGGGGAATCCTCATGCGATACCCGCAAGTACAAAGGGCAGTCGCATGGCTTCTTAAAGGTCACCCTGGTGTCAACGCAAAGCTACTGCAACTCGCAGGAATACAATCACACGTCCAGATTATTACGGACGATGTGCCTGTTACCACTACTTTTATATCCTCACTCAAAGAAAAATATTGGACTATTCGGAATAAATTAATATCGTTATCCAGAAGACGAAGAGCCAAATTTTATACCGTCCCTGAGCAATTAAAATATACTTCAACTAAGGGCTATACTATTTATTACTGGATTGATCATACGTGTTGGTATAAGGCCAATTCGGGCATCCAGCGAGTAACACGCAGTTTTGCCCGTGGGTTGCAGGAGACCGGTGTTAAGTTGATACCAATAAAGTGGAACAACACTGCACTAACATTCCGTGCTGCGGAACAATTAGATCTGCTGCGTATGGCGAAGTGGAACGGGCCGGATCCTACCCGCTTTATCGTATACTCAATTCCGGATAATGAGTCTGATGCCTGGCTCATAATACCTGAGCTAATAGGGGAAGATCCCAAATTGGATCTCATAATAAAGACGGCTAGATCCAAAGGGCTGAATACAGCCATAATATTCTATGATGCATTTCCCAGTAAGCATACTCATATTTATACGGCCGAAAGGGCCAGAATTCACATGGAGTATATGAAACAAATGGCCGGGTGTGATTGCATTTTCCCGATTTCTAATGCCAGTTCGGCCGACCTGGTGGATTTTCTCTCTAAGCAGGAGGATAGGTCGGTTAATATTGAATCTAAATTAATTCCCGTTCTGCTGCCCGGTGAATTCCATGAGCATCCAAGAGTAACACAATACAAAGAACCGACATCTTCAACTATAAGGATCCTGTGTGTTAGTACTATAGAACCGAGAAAAAACCATCTTCTTCTCCTGGAGGCCTTTGACCGGATTTCCAAAAAAGCATTAGCCCGCAGCGAGTTAATATTGGTCGGTGGTTGCATGTTTCCCGATCTTGAAAAAGAGGTCCATGCTTTTATGGCACGGAATAGCCGGATACACTGGTTGAAAAACATCGACGATAAAGACCTTGCAACGGAGTACGCCAAGTGCCATTTCACCGTCTATCCATCTTTGGATGAAGGGTTTGGCCTGCCCATTCTTGAAAGCCTCTGGTACGGCCGACCCTGTATTTGCCGCAATTCCAGCGCTATGGTAGAAGCAGCAGCAGGCGGTGGATGCTTAACAGTGGATACTGCTGATGTGGACAAACTAACCAATGCCATAGAGTTGCTGGCCACAGACGTGGAGTTGAGGACTCGGTTGGGGAAGGAAGCGGTGACCCGGCATATTAAGACATGGTCAGAGTATACCTGGGAAATTTTGCATCATTTAGCCAAAAGAACAGGGGGAAGCAAAGGGTAAGCCCTCAGTATGTTAGACCAAAGCAGTATAGTTTTTTGTGATAGAAGGGTCAGGTGTTTATATTGAATTTCACCTTCATACTATATTCCTTGCTTTTTTATGTCCTGTTTTTATTTCTTGGCCTTGGCTTAACCATTCTTTTTAGCCCGAAAAGATTACGCAAATATACCATCTTTTTGTCTCCCCTCATTGGATATTGCCTGCTTACCTTAACGGGATGGTTTTTTTATTCACTTAACTTCAAAGGGACTGATGACTACTATTATTGGATTCTGCTATTAGCCTTATTCTTATTGATTGGCGCAATTATTAAGATATGGAAGCAAAATTTCCTCAAAGAGCTATTTAGTCGAGAGCTAATAATCCCTATCATGATCGCCATTATCATTTTTCTGGCGGTTGCATTTCCATCCTTACAACAAAAAGAGTTGACTACTACATCTCTTGGAAATAATGATGTAATCTTTTATACCGTAGCCAGCAAAATACTCAAGGAAATCCCCAAAAATGATGCGCCTGATATTATTGATCCGTCCGCAATTTGTGAAGGGGCTCTAGGCGCATCCATAAATACGGCTTTTTTCTGTTCAGTGGCAAAATTGGACCCGTATCAAGTTCAGATGATCAGTCTTTATGTTTTTTTTATTATCTCGTTGTTTTTAACCTATATTCTTGCGCGAGAAGTTTTTACCTATACCAGCTTTGCAGCAAATATTATTATTTTGCTGTGTGGTTTAAGTTCATTGTTATATTATGTGATATTTAATGGATTTGAATGCCAAATAATTGCAGTACCGTTAATGTTGTTGATTATGTTATGCAACATAGCAGCCGTAAGGGCTAATAAATTTAAGGATGCAATTCGTTATGTGCCATTTTTAATCCTTCCATTATGGGGCTTATCGCTAACATATAGTCATATGTTTGTCATTATATATGGTCTAATTGTTCCCTATGTTTTGCTATCCTACTGGAAGAATAGAAAGGTTACCAAATTATTAAATTGGGCAGCGATTAATTGTATTGCATTGCTTGTCATCGTTTGCCTATCTCCTCAAAGGCCGCAACTGATTATCACCATGACCTCTATTATGGGTAGCGTTACAGCGGGTTGGTTCATGCCATGGATAATCCCGCAAAAGCTATATGGCATTACACCTTTTCTTATTCCGGATCCAATGGCTGATGCATTACTCCAATTAAACCAACTTTCAAATCTTCAGAATTATATTGGTATCACAGTCGCTATCTCAGCCATTTTTATAGCTGTGATTATCTCCGGTTTTGTAAAACTATTTAAACGTGATATGGAAAATTTCCTTTTGTCAGCTACTATGTTTATACTAATTTTTATAGGTGCTTTAATCCTATCTTTTTTGAATATATCCAGAAATAATGGAGGATTTGGTGGCTATAACCAATTCAAATTGATATCCTTTTTTCTTCCGGTCTTATTGTTGTCATCTTTCGCTCTATTCAGGGATATAACTTTTAATATGCATAGTATTTTACAGTCCCCTGTAAAATCAAGCCATCACTATGTAGGTATTAGAAAAAATACACTGTATTTACTGATCATAGCGGCACTGGTCATATCCAATTGTATGTCCGCAGGGGTAATGGTATATACAACCACCAAAACTGCTTTTGTCATTTCGCCTGATATAATCAATTTACAGAGTGTCCGGAATAATAAGGAAATTAAATCCATAAATATTCCAGCCGATTACAGAGGTATTTGGAATATCATGTGGGAGGCCTATTTTCTATTACCCAAGAAATTATATTTTGAGCAATCAACTTACTATGCTGCAACACCTCTTAACGGAGAATGGAATTTGATAAGAAATAACGCAGGGGCACCAGTTCTCACCTCTCCGGCCAGCGGCGCCAGCGTATCCGGAACCTCCGTCACCTTCTCCTGGACTGCCCTAACAGGAGTGGATAACTACTATCTGCGGATGAACACCAACTCCAGCTTCACCGGCACCGATATATTTTCCAATACGGTGGGGAATGTACTCAGTAAAACTGTTAGTAGTTTCCCTAGTACAGGAGTCACCTACTACTGGTATGTTGTTGCCCACAATACCGCGGGCTGGGGCCCGGCTTCCAGCACCAGCAGCTTTGTCAATGAAAAAAGTACTGATAAAATATTGTCTATTCTTCGTAAGACTGATTCGATCACTATACCGATCAACTCTAAATATGCGCTTAGAAAAAGTGTCCCCGCTTTTACCATAAAATTTGGGGAAGGCTGGGATAGCTACGAATTGGACAAACGCTGGACCACCTCAGATGTTGCCTCAATTATTGTCGACTCTAATTCCGATAAAATTCGTACTGATTTAACCTTAAAATATGTGCCGCTCAATAAGGAAAATAGCCTGGCAATCGATCTAAATGGCGCTAAAATAATGGATTGTGACAATAATAACAGTTGCGTTATTAACGGATTATTATTGAAAAAGGGAGAGAATATTATTGAATTCAGAGCAAAATTACCTGCAGAGTTGCCGGGAAATGGCAATCCGCAGATGCCATGCTATAGCTTTGAATTGATACAATTTGAGGAAGTTGAGTAATTGTGAGTAGTTCCGCGCGGGGAACATTGATAATAAATGATCTACCGAATAAAGAATTAAGCCCTGACTAATAAGATAATGCCGGCGGAAACCAACACCACACCCAGCCAGCCCCACATAGTTATATTCTCCTTGAATAACAAAACGCCGAAGAGGGCTACCAGTATATAGGACAAGCCGCCGATAATAGGGTAGATACGGCTGAGTTCCATTTTTGTCAATGCCAGCCAGAATGCCAGTACTCCCAGGAACACGACAAAAATAGCGAGCCATGTGAGAGGGTTGAGCATAATCTTGACTAAAAATGGGACAATATCGCTTGTTTCACGCGGTACCTGGCCGGCATCTAAAACGGTCTTTTTTACCAGCAGCAGGCCTATTACATTCCCCAGAGTAGTGATAAGAATTAATATATAAGGCATCTCAATATAATCCCATATAATCAGGTGGCAGTTATTTCAGTGGTGGATTTGATAACGTAATCGATTTCCTCTTCACGTAATTTAGGATAGAGCGGCAGCGTTATTGTGCTGTCCCCTATCTTCTCGGCATCAGGGAACATGCCCCTTTTAAATCCATATTTCTCCCGGTAATACGCCAGCAGGTGTACTGCCCTGAAATTAACTGCCACTCCGATTTCCTTCTCCTGAAGGCTATGTAAAATTAAATCGCGCTTTTCCGGTGCGACCAGGATAGTAAAAAGATGCCTGGCGCTCTTCGAACCCGGCAAGATCTTCAAGCAGGTAATTTCAGGGTTGCCCTTGAAGGCTTCTTCATATTTTCTGCAAATTATTTCACGTACCTGCAGGTTTTTTTCGATGTCCTCCAGTTGGCCTGATAACATTGCCGCCTGGATATTGTTCATATTGTATTTCCATCCGAGCATCTCCATATCCCAGTGCTCATATCTCTTAGAATATCTTTCAGACGCCCCTTTGCTCATCCCGTGCAGTCTCAGCTTTCTCAGTATCTCAGCAATTCGCTCATTGTTAGTACTGATGGCACCACCCTCGCCGGACGTGATGTTTTTTGTGGCATAATAGCTGAAGCAGGCGGCGTCACCCAGCATACCGGGCCGTATACCATCACGTATCCCTTCAATACAATGGGCCGCGTCTTCAATGATAACTAACCCGTGCCGGTCAGCGATCTCCCTGATCTTTTTCATATCGCACATCTGACCGTAAAGATGAACAGGTAAAATAGCCTTCGTTCTGGGCGTAATGGCTTTTTCAATCAAGTTTGCATCCAGGTTACCGGTATCAGGTTCAACATCAACGAATACCGGGGTTGCTCCAGCATGCAGTATGGCATTGGCCGAAGCGATAAAGGTCATAGGCGTGGTGATTACTTCATCTCCGGCACCTATGCCGTGAGCTAATATAGCCAGGTGTAAAGCTGCTGTACAGCTATTTACACCGACCGTGTATTTACATCCAAGGTACTGTGAAAATCTGTTTTCAAAGTCCTCCACCACTGCACCATGTGTTAGAAAAAGCGAGTTCAATACCTTTACTACGTTGTTAATATCCCGCTGAGTAACATTGTGACGGCAAAATTCTATCTTCATAGTCAAGCCCTTATCTTTTCCGGGCCATTATAATCAGGGAAGCCCCGAAAGGTAAATTTATATTACGGATAAGATATTTCTCCAGTCTTAACAATGCAAGGAAGATATCATTTATAACAGGAACCGTTTTGAACTCTAAAGAAGTCATTGCCTCATCTTTTTCTTGCATCTCATTACGAAATACTTTACCAAGTAGTCTCATGGCTGCCAGTACAGGATACAGGAAGAACATGAAGTACGTCACTTTATTTACTGAAAAACCACACCGCTCCAGTTTTGCTACCAAATCCTTTTTATTATACCGCCGCCTGTGGTGGGATACTTCATCATGACGGCTCCATAAAAACTGGTAAGCGGGTACCGTTAAAACCAGGTAACCACCTGGGATTAGAGCCTTGTTGATCTCAGACAATGCTTTCCCGTCATCCTCGATATGCTCCAGCACGTCAAATAGTCCAATGACCTCATATTCCTCTTTAAAAGGCATTGCAAGAACGTCTATTTGATACAGGGGTACTTCACCAGTTCTCTGCCTGCAGAACTTGAGTCCCTCGAGGAAAAGATCACAACCTTCCACATTAATATTATCCCGCTTCAAATAATCCAGGACGCTCCCGTTGCCGCAGCCTATCTCAAGCATCCGGATCTCATCCAGGCCCGGAACGTTCCTCTTGACTACATCCAGGATGATTTCCTTCCTGCCGATATGCCAAAAGTGCCGCTGCTCCATTTCATACAGAAACTCAAAAGCCGCGGCGTCGAAGCTGACCCCACTCACATGCCTGTCTATGAACGAGGGGAATCCATCAACTGTGTAATATTTGCAGGCGCATGTATCACAGGTATACATCATACCGCGAGCAGAGAGGGCTTCCTTGCATTTCGGACAATAAAAAACCTTCAGCATTAGCTTTAATGATACTCGACCCTGCCATCCCGCGTCTTGATGGGCACATGCCGCATCCATAGCTGTTTAGCCCACCAATCGCGGTTTTGCCTGTACCATTCAATGGTCCTGGCCAGCCCGTCATCGAATTCAACCGACGGCTTCCAGCCCAGGGTTTCGCGTGCCTTAGCTGTGCCCGCAATATGCCGGGCTACCTGTCCGGGCCGGTCACCAATATTAGTAATCAATGATTTCGGCTTATTCAGCCTTTCAAGAACCGCATCAGCGATTGTTTTTATTGCCACATCCTTACCCGAACCGATATTGAATACTTGCCCCTTGACTGTATCCAGGCTTGCCTGCAGGACACGATCCAGAGCGAAGCATAAATCGGTTACATATGTCCAGTCCCTGGTGATTGCGCCAGTGCCATGGACGGTTAACGGTTCGTCAAGCAGCGCGCTGGTAATAAAGCGCGGAATAGCTTTTTCCAGGTGCTGGTTAGGGCCATATTGGTTAAAGGGGCGGATAATAATCGCAGGAATATTGTAGGTTGCCCAATAAGAATATACCAGCCTGTCAGCTCCGGCCTTGGCAGCAGCGTAGGGGCTGGGCGGATTAAGCGGATGGGCTTCTGTCATGGGGCTGGCCAGGGCAGTCCCGTAAACTTCTGAGGTGGAGATATGAATAAACCGGTCAATCGAATCCTGGTATTTAAGTACAGCATTGGCGACTACCTGCGTGCCCAATACATCAGTTTCAAAAAAGATGGTGTTGTCGAATATCGACCTGGCAACGTGGGATTCAGCCGCAAAATGGACGATCGTATCCGCTTTTGATACCAGTTCACTGACCAGTTCGCCATTCTTTATATTCCCGTACCAGAAAGTGAACCGCTTATCATTCTTGATATTTTCAGGGATGTTTTCTATATTACCCGCATAAGTAAGAGCATCAAGTACTACAATATGGCAGTCGGGGTAATTTTCAAATATATATTTAACAAAATTGCTACCGATAAAACCGGCGCCGCCCGTAATAAGTATCTTCTTCATCATGCATTCCTCTTAAATGTTTAAATTTCTCAAACACTGGCGCGAAACCGCGCCGGAGAGCCCAACCATATCTCACCAGGTGGAATATCGCGGTTTACAAAGCTGTTACTGCCGACAACTGCGGCTTCTCCAATACTGACGCCGGGCATGATCACCGTGTTTGCCCCCACCTTGCACCCTTTCCGCAATATCACCTTGCCCGCCTTCTGATCTATGGATGAATGGCTCAGGATGGCACAACCGAAGCCTATCTTGACGCCGTCTTCGATAACAACACCGTTGCGCGCGTCAATCATGGTAAACGAGCCGATCTCGACGTTTTTTCCCAGCTTAAAATGCTCCCTGTGACTAACACGCCAGAACCACCGGGTCATGCCCATCTCATCATATTCCGGTTCCATCCAGTCACGGTTCTCCATCTGCTCCATATACCTTATACTCCTTCAGTCCAGCCTCTCCCGTAGAATATAATCCGGTTTGTTTTTGACCTCCTTATTTATCCTGCCAACATATTCGCCGAGCACACCCAGCGCAAAAAGCTGGACCCCGGAAAAAAACGTGATGATGATAACAGTGGTGGCAAACCCGGAAACACTGAACCCATAGAGTAAGTATCCAACAAAATAGACCAGTGCCATAGCAAGACCTACGAAGCCAATCAACAATCCGCCGAATGTCGCGATCTTCAGCGGCAGATCAGTGAAAGTAACTACCATATCCATCCACAGGCCGACCAGCTTGAACAGGGTATACTTCGTCTTCCCGCTGTATCTTTCACAGTGTTCTACTTCTACTGTCCCGACCTTGAAACCCATCCAGCACAGCAAGCCGTCAAGAAACCTGCCCTTCTCGTGGAACTGCATCAACTGCTCGATCACATGCGCCCGTACAGCCCTAAAGCCACTCAAGTCTGTCGTTCCCACCGGTACCACCCTGGATAGCACCCACTTGGCAAACTGCGAACCTGCCCTTCTGAACGCCGAATGCTTACGCTTTAAGAATACCCCAAATACTATATCGTACCCCTCATTCAATTTACCGATAAGCTTCGGTATCTCCTCAGGGGGATTCTGCAGGTCCGCGTCTACCGTTATAATGATCTCGCCCCTGGCGGTATTAAATCCTGCCATGATTGCAGGATGCTGTCCGAAGTTCCTGGTGAATTTGAGAACCTTAACACTATTATCATGGCGGTGTAAATCGCTGAGTATTTGAAATGATTCATCAGTGCTGCCATCATCCACATAAATTATTTCGTAAGTCTTGCCCAATCCCTGCATTACGCTGCTGAGGCGATTATGAAGGATACGCAGGTTATTTTCCTCGTTGAATACCGGAATAACTATCGAGAATTCCAGTAAATTAGTGTTATTATTACTGTTCATGAAATTGCTGTCCGCCTACCTAAGTACACCACGCTATTTCACTCTTTTAATATGTGTTTTGCGCCCTACTCCATTATTGAACAGCGAAATTATGCCGGCTCACTTAGGAGCAGCACCTATATCTTAACTTACCCAAGGATTCCTGCCATATGATAACACAGGGCAGCTTTTTATACATTTCGCGGGCGGATTAAGTACGGCAACAACCTAAATTGCGCTTGAGGTTGGATGGATACTCAGCCGCCATGCAGCGGTTCCAGAGCACTTTTTTACCTGGTAGAATTTGGTCTTCAGCTACCCTGATACGGCGATATTACGGCCCGTTGATGAAGCTGCGGACGCTTGACACTGGCCCCCAGCCAGCGGCGTTGTGGGCAACCACGTACCAGTAGTAGGTAGCGCTGTTATTAGGGGCTCCTGTGAGTGTAATGCTGCCTCTATAGCCCACCGTACTGGAATATTCATCGGTGCCGGTGAAGCTGGAGTTTGTATTCACCCGCAAATAGTAATTATCTATTCCTACCCCGCTTGGCGCAGTCCAGGAGAAGGTGACTTGTGTACCGGGTACATGAGCGCCATCTGGTGGCGAAGAGAGCGGGGGCGCCCCGGGCAGACTGATAGTGGCGCCGTTGATGAAGCTGCGGACGCTTGACACGCTACCCCAGCCCGCCGCGTTGTGGGCTAATACATACCAGTAATAGGTGGCGCCGGTGTTGGAAAAACCACTGATTCTAGCGCTGCCTACATAGCCCACCGGGGCAGATACTATATCGGTGCCGGTGAAGCTGGAGTTTGTATTCACCCGTAACCAGTAATTATCTATTCCTGTTCCGCTTGGCGCAGTCCAGGAGAAGGTGACCGCAGAGCCGGCAACATTAGCGCCAGGGCCTGGCGAAGAGAGCGGGGGCGCCCCGGGCAGACTGATAGTGGCGCCGTTGATGAAGCTGCGGACGCTTGACACGGTACCCCAGCCCGCAGCGTTGTGGGCTAACACATACCAGTAATAGGTGGCGCCGGTGTTGGAAAAACCACTGATTCTAGCGCTGCCTACATAGCCCACCGGGGCAGACACTATATCGGTGCCGGTGAAGCTGGAGTTTGTATTCACCCGCAACCAGTAATTATCTATTCCTGTTCCGCTTGGGGCAGTCCAGGAGAAGGTGACCGCAGAGCCGGCAACATTAGCGCCAGGGCCTGGCGAAGAGAGCGGGGGCGCCCCGGGCAGACTGATAGCGGCGCCGTTGATGAAGCTGCGGACGCTTGACACGCTACCCCAGCCCCCAACGTTGTGGGCTAACACATACCAGTAGTAGGTGGCGCCGGTGTTGGAAAAACCACTGATTGTAGCGCTGCCTACATAGCCCACCGGGGCAGATACTATATCGGTGCCGGTGAAGCTGGAGTTTGTATTCACCCGCAACCAGTAATTATCTATTCCTGCCCCGCTTGGCGCAGCCCAGTAGAAGGCGACCTGTGTACCGGGTACATTAGCGCCAGGGCCTGGCGAAGAGAGCGGGGGCGCCCCGGGCGGGGTGATCGTCCCATATATATATCTTATCCCGGCTATGTCCTCCGCTGTGAGAGCACGTTTTGTTGTACCGTCTGCAGTGCGACCGAACATGACCTTGCTCGTGTCGGAGGGGTAGCCGGACTTGTCTCCGTAGAGGTCATTCAGGCATAGCCAGTGGCCCAATTCGTGGAGCGCAATGGCCTCCACATCATACTGGCCACCCGGGCACGTAGGTAACGTGTTCCAGGTATAATCCAGGTTGAACTCAATATCGCACTCGGAAATAACACCAGCGGTATCCTGGACTGACGCCCAGGCCAGAACACCGGCAGTAGGGTTATAGTTCCACAGAATCTCGTTAATACCGTTGTCGACGTCCATAGCGGTTGCCGATGTTGTCCCACCATAACTGAAACGGAACGGGCTGCCTGCATTGTTCCATGTTGTGGCAGCGCTGTTAACAGCAGCTATCGTAGCTGTCGACGCATTGACCTTATAGGTGACCACCGGGGAGCTGCCCGGCCACTTAACCTTTCCATTAGAAAACGTCACCGTAAATGGAAGAGGATTGCTCCAGGAGGTTCCTCCAATAACCACGTAAACGGGCCCGCTGCTTGCGGATGCATCATAACTATAAGCATAGTGCGCTGGAACCGTGCAACGAATTTGAGAGTTGGACCAGCTATGAACTGCATCCTGCATAATATAACGATCACCGCTTCCGTCGTAGGGCGTCTGGTAGAAGAATTGAACACTGCTTGACCCCTGCGTGGCGCCAAACCCGGTTCCTGTGATGGTGACCTCTGTATCTGTTCCAGCAGAAGCCGTGGACGGGCTTATCGTAGTCAACGCTGCGGCTCTGACGCCGGATGCAGTATTTATTTTTCCGGAGGTTTCGCTCGTTTTTGAGATATTTTTTACTGCGTCCGGCTGCTGCTGGAGCGGCGTCCCGGCCATGATTCCGCTTATCCGTCCTTTGAAATTATCCAGTTCCATCCCCTCAACCATGCCATTATCGATAGTAAATTTACCCTGATAACATCCATATACCTGGTATAAGTTGGCGGCGATCTCTGTTTGTGAAGCCGATGCCTGGTTGAATTTTTCTGCAGGCAAGTTATTTAGAAAAACCAGGGTGCGCTCGCCCACGATGAAACCAGGCATATCGGATATCCTCTGTGTGACCTCCCCCACCTTGCCGCCAGGCACAGTGATAACGGCCTTCGTGCCAGCCGCTATATTGCCCTTCAAGCTTTCCTCCACGCTGATGGTAACCGATGTGCAAATCATGTTATGAGTGGAGTTCCAGCCGCTGGTTTTTTCCACCACAGTGCCGATTACGATAGCATCTGAGCCCTGCGTGAGGTCATCAAGGCTCATGTTTATCATGAGCGCCTGAACCGGGCTGCTAAAAATCAACAAAAGTGCCAGGCCTATGATCGTAAAAATGGAAACAGCTACAAATTTATTAAACCGTTGCACCTTCTGCCCCCTTAATAATGAGTAATGCCGCTATTTTTCAACTGTCTGTGACACTATCGATTTTATCCTGCTAATCAGGCTTTCTGTGGATCCACTGCCGGGCATAACTAAATCCTGAGACGTACCGCCGCTGATAAGGACCTTGCCCTCTGGTCCGCCGACCATGCTCCATGTGCCATCAGCATTGGCGGTGAGGTAAACGAGCACCGTCTCTCCTATACTGAAACCCGGCACGTCCTCGATCCACTGTTTTTCACTTCCAATCACACCGCCAGGGACCTTGATAACCACATCGCCCTGTCCTGTTTTCCCTTTAAGCCATTCATTGACACGTACCGTGACGAAGGTATTTATATTACCGCTGGCCGCGTCTTTCTTAGTATCTGTGGCAAGTACAGAGCCCGTGACAATCCAGTCGGCTTTGGCAACAATTTGTTCCAGTGTCATTTCTACCGTTAGTGCTGATTTACCGCCAGATGTGACCGGCTGTGCATTCCCGCCAGATGTGACCGCCTGCGCATTCCCGCCAGACGTGATCGGCTGCGCATTCCCGCCAGATGTGACCGGCTGCGCATTCCCGCCAGACGTGACCGGCTGTGCATTCCCGCCAGATATGGCTGGCTGCGCTTCCCCGCAGGCTAAAAGCGGTATTGTAAAAAACATCAGTACCAATAATATAGATGCTCTTTTTGCAGCCGTGGAAGACAAAATAGCCAGTTTCATGTAAACCTCCTGCCAATTTATACGCACATTATCATACCTGCACGCACCGCCAGTCTCGTGTAATAAGATATGAATGATCGCAGCAAAAACAATGCCTCGTCACGATTATGAATATCGTATTGTAGAACATATACATTTGTCAAGACAGCGTTATACCGGTACAGTAGATGCCGAACACATCACTCCTTTTATTTGCGTTGTGTTTTCGTTCCAGAAATTGTTTAGGTATTAAATACTGCTGCGCAATGTTTCCTTCTGTCATTTCGTTCTGGTAATATAGTTTTATGCAGCAGATATTCCAATGTTACAGGTGCGGCGCCCAGAATTACCTGGGGCAGGCTTTCTGCTGGAATTGTAACGAGAGATTTCAATATTACTGCCCCTGGTGCAACGCTTTAGCAGACCCGACTTTACCGAACTGTCCCAATTGCCGGGCCACACTGCCATGGCAGGCGCAGCAGCCCGCCGGCTATCAGCAAAGCCAGAATGGATATCAATACGGAGGAGAAGCGAGCAAGCCTGCTAAAAAAGCACCCTGGATAATAGCCCTGGTATGCCTGGCGCTATTAACCGTGATAGCCCTGGTAGCAATTAACCTGCCCGGCATATTCAAACCGTCAGATCAGCAGTCACTCACCGCACAACCTCAAATCAGCCAGCCTACCCCACCGCCTGACACCCCAGCTACGGCTCCAACTGACAACGAATTCTAATTAACATTCTGCGCTCTTACAGCTATGGCATCGACCACAATTACCGGCTGATTACGGCCCGTTGATGATGCTGCTGGTGATAGAAGCCGAGCCCCAGCCCACAGCGTTGTGGGCTAATACATACCAGTAGTAGGTGGCGCCGGTGTTGGAAAAACCACTGATTCTAGCGCTGCCTACATAGCCCACCCCACCAGAATATATATCGGTGCCGGTGAAGTCGGAGTTTGTATTCACCCGCAACCAGTAATTATCTATTCCTGTTCCGCTTGGGGCAGTCCAGGAGAAGGTGACCGCAGAGCCGGCAACATTAGCGCCAGGGCCTGGCGAAGAGAGCGGGGGCGCTCCGGGCAGACTGAGGGCGGCGCCGTTGATGAAGCTGTTGGTGCTGGAAGCCGCGCCCCAGCCCGCCGCGTTGTGGGCAACGACATACCAGTAGTAGGTGGCGCCGGTGTTGGAAAAACCACTGATCGTAGCGCTACCTACATAGCCCACCGGGGCAGATACTATATCGGTGCCGGTGAAGCTGGAGTTTGTATTCACCCGTAACCAGTAATTATCTATTCCTGCCCCGCTTGGGGCAGTCCAGTAGAAGGTGACCTGGGTGCCGGGGACATTAGCGACAGGGGCTGGCGAAGAGAGCGGGGGAGCTCCGGGTGGTGATGATGAAACCCGTGCCCTCAAACAGGCGTTGTACTTGGTCGTATAGGCCGACCCCAGGTCGGACCAGACGTCACCTTCGTAATGTTTGGCGAAGCTGACTCCGGTCTGGATGGGGGGATTGCAGTAGGGGCTCCAGGCACGCTCGATGGGCAGGGGGTAGTTATATCCGAGCGTGGTCGGCTTGACGGCCACTGTAAACTGCTGGCCGGCAGTTAAATTGACCGCGGCGGCCAGCGGGATGGAGTAGTAGCCTTCCTCGGCGCAGACGCCGGACTGCGTGGCCAACAGGCTGCCAAAGGAGCCGCTGTAAATATTAATCAGATACTGGGCATTGTTGCTGGTGGTCCAGAAGTCTACAGCCGTTAGCCTGCCATCCTGCCCGGCGGTGAAAACGTTGGCCATCCAGGCTGAGTTGCCTCCGTAACCGAAGGAATTCACCATGCCGGCCTCGTCATAGTAATAGAGTGCCTCGTTGGGGTCAGCGGTGCTCACAGAGCTGAAATAGCCCACGTCACCGAGGTTGGAGGAGCCGTAGGTCATGTAGTAGTAGCCGCTCTGGCCTGCCCCCAAGCCCCAGCTGTTTTTAATGATCCAGGCGCCCGTCACTCCACCGTAGCTGAAGGAGTCGTCCCAGCCCACGATGCAGATGAGGTGGTTGCGGCCGGTGGTGCAATTGGGATAATGTATGATGTTGCTTGGCGCGGTGGATGGCGGCAGGGCATACACGGTGCCGCTGCTGTAATAGAAGGCGGCCTCCACGGGGCCGTAGTTGTAAATGGCGTCCTTTATGGCGGCTTCATAGCCACGGGCGGTGCTGCAAACGGTGCGGAAGCCGGTCGCTTTATAGGACGTGGAGCAGCCCAAGCAGGCCTCGCTGTTGATGGTGGATGTATTATAAAGATCGCAGGACTCCAGCCTGGCGCCCTTCTTGATGAGGGTATCGACGGCTATAAAGTCCCAGCCGCCGGCATTGCAGCGGCGCCCGGTAAGATAGTACCAGGCAGGGTCGGAGCAGCAGACAAGGTTCTGCTCTGAGAAGTCATTCATGGAATTGGCCTGTATCCAGGTGCGGGACTCGAAGGCGGCCATGGTGCCGAAGGCCCAGCAGGTACCGCAGCTGTACTGGTCCCTGACGGACGTGACTTTTCCCCCATCCCACGTGCGCCAGTCAAAGCTGGCCGGCAGGCCGAGTGTCACGCCAACTGCGGATGGTGCACCCGAAGACGCAGCCTGTGAAAGCGCTGCGGGTTTATTTTGCAGCCGCGCCGCGGCGGTCACGGGTATGCGGTCAAGGTGGCGCAGGTCGATGGGACGCGGTATAAGGCCGAGGGGACGCTCTTCCTTCTGCAGCCCTGTCGTAACTGATTGAGGGCTTTGCTGCGCCGGCTGCACCAACCTTACATTCTGGTTCTGCAACCAGGCTTCGAAATCCGGATTAGCGGGGGCTTCCGCAACAGGCTGTGGAACGGCTGCCACGGCCGGCGCCGGCATGGCAAGCGCGAACTGGATTAAAAGCAGGGCAGCGATCAGGAGGATGGACAATATGCGCCCCGCACCAGACCTCATCCTTCCCATGAATTCAGTATAGCAGAGGATAAGCGAAAAATGGAAGGCGGGCAGGGTCAGCCCGGCTCTTTAGGTACGATCGGGACAGCAGCGGGGACGGTACTTTCGTACTATCCTTATCCAAAGGCATCCCATTGTTGCAGCAGGGGAACACGTGTGCTAATATATGCTTCATCTTGCACGATCATTCACATCAGACTGGTATATCCAGCAACCGGAAAGATACGGGCTGCGAACTGAGTCCCATCTGTCTGAAGTGCCCGCTGCCGCATTGCGCCGATGAGAAGCCTCGCGGCAGGCAGAAAATACGCAGGGAACGGAGGGATCGAGCTGTGATCAAGATGCGCCGCGCCGGACATAGCACGAAGCAGCTTTCAATCGCCTTCGGGGTCGATATGCGCACAATACAAAGGGTTTTAAAGAGGGAAAAGGGTAGGATTGCCGCGCTTCGCTCGCAATGACAGGGTTAAAAGACGCGCAATGACGACGCTTATTTGATATGGCCCTTGCGCCGCAGGTAGTCGGCCAGCGCCTCCTGCCAGGGGCGCAGGTCGTCCATTCCCAGACGCCTCAACTCACCGTGACCGAGCACCGAGTAGCGTGGCCTTTTAGCCCTCTGGGGATATTGAGCTGAGGTGATGGGGAGGACGGGCGTTTTCAATCCCGCCTGCCTGAGTATCTCCACGCTGAACTCATACCACGAGCAGGCGCCGCTGTTGGTCACATGGATTATGCCGGTTAAAGCGGTTTCGATGATCTGCGAAATCTTGAGTGCGAGGTCATGCGTGTAAGTAGGAGAGAATACCTGGTCGTCGACCACGCGCAACTCGGGTTTCTCCCCAGCCAGCTTCAATATGGTCTCCACGAAGTTGCCCCCTTTGCCCATGGCGCCGGCGGTTCCGAAGAGGGCAGAGCTGCGGACGATAACATGATCGCTGCACAGGGTGCGCACATGGTTATCCCCCTCCAGCTTGGAGGCGCCGTAAACGTTGCAGGGACGGGGCTCGTCAGCTTCCAGGTAGGGCGTGCTGCGCGGGTCGGCCCCACAGCCGAAGACGTAATCGGTGCTGATATGCACGAGCCTTGCTTTGATTTCCTGCGCGGCCAGGGCTGCGTTCTTGGCGCCCAGGGCGTTGACGCGGAAGGCCAGTTCGCGCTGGTTCTCGCAGTCATCCACGCGCACGAAGGAGGCGGTATTGATGATGACTTCCGGCCGGCTCTTTAGCGCCTGCCCTCTGATAAAATCCAGATCTGCGATATCGCCATCGGAGATGGTCAGGGTTGCCAGCTCATGCTTTTTCAAGGCGATGCAGAGGTCGCTGCCGAGCTGGCCGTCGGCCCCGGTGATGAGTATTTTCACCGGCTGCCGTACATCCTCTGGTAATACTTTTCGTATTCACCGCTCTTGATATTGCGCCACCAGGGCTTGTTCTTGAGGTACCAGTCCACGGTTTCCGCCATGCCCTGACCGATGTTGAATCTCGGCGCCCAGCCCAGCTCCTTCTCTATCCTGGAGCAGTCGATGGCGTAACGGCGGTCGTGCGCGGGTCGGTCCCTGACAAAGGTGATCAGCCCCTCCGGCTTATGCAGGGCTTTTAATATCAGCTTGATCAGCTCGATGTTGGGCTGCTCCTGCCCGCCGGCGATATTGTAAATCCGGCCGGGTACGCCTTTGAACAGAGCCGTCTCCAGAGCGCGGCAGTGGTCCAGCACGTGTATCCAGTCGCGGCGGTAAAGGCCGTCACCGTAGACGGGTATGGCTTTATCTTCCAGGGCGTTGGTGATGACCAGCGGTATCAGCTTCTCGGGAAACTGGTAGGGGCCGTAATTATTGGTGCAGCGCGTCACCACAACGTCCAGGCCGTGCGTCCTGTGGTAGGCCAGGCACATCAGGTCGGCGGCGGCCTTGCTGGCCGAGTAGGGGCTGCTGGGGTCGAGCGGCGATTCCTCGCTGAAATAGCCCTCTTCCCGCGAGCCGTAAACCTCGTCGGTAGAGACCTGCAGGAAGCGCCCTATGCCGTGTACGCGCGCGCCCTCCAACAGCACCTGCGCGCCCTTGAAGTTGGTGTCTACGAAGGGCGAGGCGTCCAGTATGCTGCGATCGACGTGCGATTCGGCGGCAAAGTTAACGACGAAGTCATACCCTTCTTTGAGTATGCCGTCCACCCGGTCACGGTCGGCGATATCGCCCTTGATGAAGCTGTAGCCCTCATGCTCCTGGATATCCTTGAGGTTCTCCAGGTTGCCGGCATAGGTCAGCTTATCCAGGTTGGCGACCCGCCAGCCCGGGTGCCGCTCAAGCATATAGCGGATGAAATTGCTGCCGATGAAGCCGGCGCCGCCCGTAATAAGAAGTTTCATGAATGTGCCTTATGTTTTATTTGTAGGGGGGATAGAACCAGTCCCAGGGCCGGCCGCAGCGCGGGTCGTTCTTGACGCCATTGATCTCAACCGGCTTTATGCGCGGGTCGTTCCAGGGGATGCGCTCCTCATCGGGGTCCTTGTAATCGTAAAGATGGCTGGTGAAATAGACCATCAGCGAGGGTTCGTCGGCAATGGCCCTGAACCCGTGGTAATAGTTGCCGGGCATCCTGATCAGCATGGGTTTGGCCCCGCTGGCGATAATCTCGGCCAGGCCACCGGTTTTCTCGTCGTAGGCACAGACCTTGGAGGCGCCCTTCAAAACCAGGAAGTAGTCCACCTGGCCTCGATTGTGCCTGTGCCAGGCCCTGACCACGCCGGGGTAGGTGAAGCTGATGTTGGCCTGCTGTATCTCGTCCGGGATAAAGTCCTTCCAGTCGCGCCTGATGGCCTCGGCGAAAAAGCCGCGCTCATCTGGCAGCAGGTTGATGTCATAAGTACGAAGGCCTTCCAGCGGATATTCTTTCATCATCATCTTTATCTCACTTATTATAATTCCAGGGCGGCATCGTCGCCCACAAAAAGCCTGACCGGGCTCGATATCGTCTTGCGGCTCTTGACCGTGGTGCTGCGGCCGATCATGCTGTCGGTCAAATGCTCGATATCAGTGATGCGGCAGTTCTCCAGTATGATGGAATGGCGGATGGAGGAATTCTCGATCACCGCGCCATCCGCTATGCTGGTAAAGGGGCCGATAAAGGAATTGATGATTTTGCAGTTAGCGGCGATGGATACCGGCCCGCGCACGGTGCTACCCTCGATAACCGTGCCTTCGCCCACGGCCACCCGGCCTTCCACCTTGCTGCCGGCGCCCACCTTTATTTTGACATCGCTCGTGACCAGGGCATCCAGCACGGTGCGGTTGGCCTCCAGCATGTCGTCCTTCTTGCCCGTATCCAGCCACCAGCCGCTGAGTATATGGCTTTCCACACTGTGGCCCATGTTGAGCAGCTCCTGGATGGCGTCGGTGATCTCAAGCTCGCCGCGCCGGGAAGGCTTGATGCGGTCGATGGCCCGGTGAATATCCGGCTTGAATAAATATACGCCGACCAGGGCCAGGTTGCTTTTAGGCTCTGCGGGCTTTTCCACCAGCTGCAGTATCTTGCCCGCGCCATCCAGCTCGGCCACGCCGAAAAGGCGGGGGTCGCTCACTTCCTTTAATAGCACCAGCGCGTCCGTCGACTTGCTTTCAAACTCGCTGACGAATTTTTTGACTCCGTCCTGGATGAGGTTGTCGCCCAGGAACATGAGGAAGCGGGAATCCCCCAGGAAATCCCGCGCCGTTTTCACGGCGTGTGCCAGGCCGCCCGGCCTGTCCTGAACGATGTAGCTGATGTCGGCATCCCAGCCCGGTCCGCCGGCCACCGCCTTGCGTATCTCCCCGCCCGTCTCCGGCGAGATGATGATGCCGATGTCCCTGATGCCGCTCTCGACTATCTGGTCGAGCACGTAGAAGAGGATGGGCTTATTGGCCACCGGCAATAACTGCTTGGCCACGGTGTGGGTCATGGGCTTGAGCCTGGTGCCCTTGCCGCCCGAAAGAATAATAGCTTTCATCTGCGATCAGTATTAATGACGTTGCCCGTATTTGCGTCATTATACTTATATAATACCAGCTTTGTAAATAATCCCCTTGCTGTCATTAGGAGCTTTTCCCTTCGTCATTTTGCGGGCATATTACTCAAAAAAAGTTGCTGGACATTTTCAGAGTGAGCAAATTTTGAGAGTATTTTTCTGTAAAATGGAGTACTTTTAGTGTCAATCATTCAACCGTTTCAATGATTGAGGTAATTAGAA
>Ga0247841_10000549_pt1 | contig 96360 bp, 90 predicted proteins | sample LaCruzMarch2015__2_FD_192410 | JGI IMG/M metagenome (GOLD analysis project Ga0247841, IMG submission 192410) | Freshwater microbial communities from meromictic Lake La Cruz, Castile-La Mancha, Spain - LaCruzMarch2015_18m | ecosystem: Environmental > Aquatic > Freshwater > Lake | place: Spain...
CCAGTTCTTTGAAATAGCTGGATGTTTATGGCGCAGAGATTTTGGTGCAGGGCAAGGCGCAAGACCAAGCGCTATCCCCTGTGATAACGTGCGGGATGACAACGCTGCCCTGCGCCAAAAGATCAAGCCAGGGAGGTCTGGATATTTTAAAGAGCTGGTATGAAATCCCCCCCCGCGCCGGTTTTCGGGTTTTACTTCGACGAGCTTGGTGACGAATCTTCGCCGCCGGTCTGTTTCTGATCCGCCCCTGTCGCGCCATCAAAGCGATCAATATTTGTCGAATGGTCCGCCCACCCCGGCATGTTTTCAACGCGGGGGGCTGTGCTGCCGGCATCGGAAGACGGGCGGGGGGCGTCCGGGCGCCGGAAGACCCACCAACATTTCCCCAGGTGATTGTGTTCGTGATCCACCACAAACCCTGCATCTTTCATCATCGGCCCGATCCAGCCGATGCAATGGTCGCAGTAGTCCGGGTGCTGGGCGAGTCCATTGGCAATGAGAAACCCCTTCGAGGGACACTCGTGCATGTCGATGCGGAACGATGTTTCACCGCGGATCGAGGAATAACCAGCCCCTTCCTCAGCCAGGGTATGGCCCCAGTATTCCTCCATTCCCGCGAAACCCTTGGCCTTGATCAGCCGGGCGGCGTGAAGCTGGCTGTCGTCGGCGATCGCTTCCTTCCAGTAAGACAGAAGCGCCTCATGGCCGAAGTTCTTTTCAACCCATGCGAACGTCCACTCGTAATGCCCGCAAAAATCGTAGCAGCCGATCACGATGCCCTCCTGATCGCAGCGAGGTTCTGTGGGGCCTGGGAGTTCCTCGCAGCGAAGGTCTGGCGGCAGGTGCCATTGCCCCCCTCGATGCGGGCCCCGAGGCCGGCCCGGGCGCCCATGGCATCGCTCACGAAGTAGCAGTGCTGGCAGAACTCCGGCACGATGCTCCGGCCATTCTTCCGGAGATGAAAAATCGCCGGGCATTGCTTCACATCAACCCGGACCTGCTTTTCATCGCACATGACCTCGACCAGGGCGTTTGGCTCCGCCTGAAAAAAATCCCGCCAATACTCCGCGACTGCGGGCAGGCCGCGCGTCCGCCAGTCATCGGCCACTGGTTGGAAGTAGATTGATTCGCCGAGCCCGGTCCAATACCTCACGAGATTGTCCATTCCAAAGTTGCGCTGGAGGAAGCGGAACGTCGCATTGATGGCAAAGTAAAAATCCCCCGCGCCCTTGGGTTTGTTATCACTGTATGGAAGCATTGAAAAATCCTGGTTCCCTCCCACCGCATGCGGCAAGAGGCCTTGGGCAACAGATTTTCTGCGCAGAAAATACCACCGCTGCGCCAGTATTTGTCTTCATTTCAGAGGAGAGAAGCCGAGTCGTTGTCCAGGTAGAGAACCGCGCTCGGATGCGAGCGCAGGATGGTGGCGGGACAGGAGGGGGAGAAGGGGTCATTCAAGGCAGCTCTCACCGCATGGGCTTTGTGTGCTCCCGGAACGATGCCGATGATGGATTTTGCGGCCATCAGTGTGGGATAGGTCAGCGTGATGGCCTGGGTGGGCACGGATGCGATATCCGGGAAACACCCGTTGTTGACCTGTTGCTGCCGGCTCCTGCCGTCGAGCTGCACCACCCGGATCGCACGCGGATCCTCGAAGTTGGCGTCGGGCGAATCGCTGAACGTGATGTGGGCATTTTCTCCAATTCCCACGCACGCGAGGTCAATGGGGGCTTCCGAGAGCAGGTAGGAATACCTTCTGCACTCCGCGAAAGGATCCTGATCCTCGCCCCGGAGCCCGTGGAAGGCGGCCGAACGAATCCGCGAGAGAACGTGCTCGATCTGGTATTTCCGGAAACTGGCCTTGTGGAATGACGGCATCCCGACAAATTCATCCATGTGGAAAATGGTGACCCGGCTCCAGTCGATCCCTGGCGCGCAGGTGAGACTGGCGAGGAACTCGTTCTGTGAAGGCGAGCTGGCGAGAATGATGCGGGCGGAACCTTTTTCGGAAATGGCAACGCGCAAGACCAATGACGCCCGCGCGGCGGCGGCAGCCCCCATCTTTGCGCGGTCGGGGTGAATCTCGATGGCCAGATCGGCCTTGTTTGTTGTTGCCCCCGACCGCACTTTGCCAAAGGGCCGAAGCGATGCGTCTGGCGTCTCGATTTGCGGCAAGGGAACTCTCATGTAATGTGTGTTTATGTTTTTTCTTGTATAGTCAAACAAAAAGTAACATCATGATGCTTTCATGAGTCCGAAATCCCATCGCAAACGCCTTCCCGGAGCGGCTCGACTCCAGGCCATTCGCGATGAGTTGACGCGATCGGCCTCCCTGTCCATCTCCGGGATTTCCAGGAAACTCGGGGTGAGCGAGATGACCATCCGCCGCGACTTGGCGACGCTGGAAAAGAGTTCCGATGTCCGGAGAACGCACGGAGGCGCGGTTGTGGCGGAGCGGATGGTTTTCGAGTTCAGCTACGCGGTTCGGCAACGGGAGCGCATCAAGGAGAAGCAGGAGATCGCCGCCGCCGCCCGCAAGCTGGTCGAACCGGGCCAGCGCGTGATACTGGACACGGGCACGACGACCCTGCATCTGGCCACCTTACTCAAGGATTGCGATGGGGCAACGGTCATCACCCCGAGTTTGGCCGTGGCTTCGGAACTGCAGTTTTGCGAAAACCTGACCGTGATCCTGCTCGGGGGCATGATCCACCGCGGGAGCCCGGATCTGACAGGGCCCGTGACCGAGTACTGCCTGGAGCTGCTTTCCGCCGACTGGGTGTTTCAAGGAGCCGAGGCCATCGGGTCGGACGGCAGCATCTACAACGTGGACCTGCAGCTCGCGCAGGTGGACCGCAGGATGAGGGCGAAGGCCGCCCGCAGCTGCCTGCTGGCCGACAGCACGAAGCTGGGGCAGACCGCGCTGGTGAAAAATGGAAGCCTCAAGGACTTCGACATCTTTATCACCGACCGGGGCATTGCCCCGGAGCATCTGCGCCTCGCCCGAAAAATGGCCGGGAAGGTGCTCATCACGCAAACCGGCAAAATGCAAATCCAAGAAAAATCCAAACAACCATGAGCAAAACCACCGCATTCAGCACCCTCGAGTGGGGCAAAACCGACCTGTCCAAATTCCCGAAGATGGTCGCGGCCGCTCCCGGACCCCAATCCAAGCACTGGCACGACCGCTGCACAAAATATTTCAAGGGCCTGAGCGGCCAGGTGAAGCTGTTCCCCGTGACGTTCGATTCCGGCGAGGCCTGCGTGCTGCGCGACGTGGACGGCAACGAATACATCGACTTCTCCTCGGGCATCTACGTCACGACGCTCGGGCACTGCCATCCGAAGATCAGCGAGGCGATTGCGAAGGCGGCCCACAAGCTCATGAACGCTCACGATTTTACCACGCCGGTGAAAACCGAGCTGATGGAAAAGCTGGCCGGGGTCCTGCCGGGCGACCTGAACGGCTTCCAGCTTTACGACTCCGGGACGACCGCCGTCGAGGCGGGCATGCGCGTGATGCGCGCTGCCACTGGAAAGAACGAGATGATTTCTTGCTTCAACGATTACCACGGCAAGACGTATGGCGCGGTGTCCCTTGGGCAAATCCGCTCCCACGTTTACGGCCGCGTGCGCGCTCCCGGAGCCCACATGGTCCCGCGCCCGGACGCCTATCGCCCGATGTGGACGAAGCCCGATGGCACGATTGACACCGATGCCTACCTCACGTTTTACGAGGCCTACTTGGACAAGGCGACAGTCGGTGACGTGGCGGGGTTTGTTCTCGAACCGATCCAGGGTTGGGGCGGGTCGGTGATGCCGCCGGACGACTTCTTCCCGAAGCTGCGCAAGTTCTGCGACAAGCGGGGACTCCTGCTCATGATCGACGAGGTGCTCACGAGCTGGGGCCGGACTGGAAAATATCTTTGCATGGAACATTGGGGCGTGGTGCCCGATATCGTCACCATCGGCAAAGGTTTCGGGAATGGATTCCCGGTCACGTGCGTGGCGGTCCGCGAGCCCTTCAAGGAAAGTTTCGAGGCCATTTCCGCATCGAGCAGCTACGGGGGCAACCCGATGGCCTGCGCGGCCGCACTCGTTTCGACGCAAATCATCGAGGAAGAGAACCTCAACGAGTGGGCGGTGCATCTGGGCAACGTGGCGCTCAAGAGGATGAACGAGATGAAAGATCGCCATCCGATTGTCGGCGACGTGAGGGCGAAGGGCTGCCTGATGGGCATCGAGCTCGTCAAGGACCGGGCGACCAAGGAGCCCTTCGACAAGGCGGGTGCGGAAGTCTATCAAAAGGCCTTCGCAAAAGGTCTGGCCTGGATTCCCGCCGGTCACATCCTGCGCATGAGCCCGCCGATCGTCATGGATGAGAAGACGCTGCTCAAGGGCCTCGACATCATCGAGGAATCCATCGGCGAGGTCGAAAAGGCGCACGGCTGCGCCTGAGAGACACCATTACATGAAAACGATCCGATTCGGAATTATTGGCGCCGGGCTCATGGCCCGCGAATTTGCCAGTGCGGCAGCGCGCTGGTGCCACCTGAGCGACTCGCCGGCTCGACCGGAGATCGTGGGAGTCTGCGACCAGAACCCGGCCAGCCACGATTGGTTCAGAGCCCACTTCCCGACGGTGAAACAATATACCTCCGACTACCGCGAGTTGCTCGCCAACAAAGAGGTTGATGCAGTGTATGCGGCGGTGCCGCACAATCTGCACGAGGAAATTTACGGGGCGACGATCCGTGCAGGCAAGCACCTGATGGGCGAGAAGCCGTTCGGGATCGATCTCGCGGCGAATACGGCGATCTTAAGGGCGCTGGAAAAAACCTCCTTCGTCCGGTGCTCGTCGCAGTTTCCATTTTTTCCGGCCATGCAGCGGATCGGCGGGATGATCGAGAGCCGCGCGTTCGGACGCATCCTCGAAGCCAACACCGGGTTCCTGCATTCGAGCGACCTCGACCCGGCCAAGCCGATCAACTGGAAACGCATGGTCGAGATCAACGGCGAATATGGCGTGCTGGGAGACCTCGGGATGCACGCCTGCCATATCCCGTTCCGGGCCGGCTGGCAGGCACTCAACGTCCGTGCCATCCTCTCAAACATCGTCACCGAACGCCCGGACGGCAAAGGCGGGATGGCTCCCTGCAAAACGTGGGATAACGCGACATTGCTGTGCGAGGCCCTTGATCCGGCGGATGGGTTCCATTTCCCATGGATACTCAAAACCCAGCGCATTGCGCCCGGACAGAAGGACACCTGGTATGCCGAGATCATCGGCACCAAGGCCTGCGCGCGGTGGTCGAGTGCCTGCCCGAACGTCCTGCAACTTCTCGAATACACCGGCGGCGAGCAGTCGTATCGCGCGGTCGAGACGGGATATACCCCGGCCTACAAGACGATCACCGTGCCGAATTTCGAGTTCGGATTCACCGACGCGATCCTGCAAATGTGGGCGGCATTCTTGGGCGAGCTGGCCACGGGGAAACTGCCTTCAAAATTTGCCGGATGCGCGACGCCCGCCGAAGCCAACCTCAGCCACCGCCTCTTCACCGCCGCGCTCGAATCCGCCGCGACCGGTGCGACCTGCGCGGTTCCTGTCACATGAAAATCGACAACCATGTCCACATCGGAGTTGATCCGCTTTTCTATTTGAGCGGCTGGTCTCCGTATGCGCTCGGCCTCCCTGAGTTTTTGGCCGGGGCGGAACGCTGCGGGATAGACCGTGCGGTTGTTTTTCCGTTCGTGAGCTATCTCGACCTCGACATTCCGGCGATGCGCGAAGGGAAGATTACGTTCTCGGGAACCTTCGACGGGGTGCCTTACCGGTTTGAAAACCGGAGGCTGCTCGAGGAGATTTACCGCCTTCATCCGAATAGCGCTGACCGCGTCATGCCGTTCCTGATGGCTGATCCCGGCCGCCTGGCCGCCGAGCAGGTCGGCGAGTGGAGGCAACTGATCCGCGAATTCAAAATCGCCGGCATCAAAATCCAGGCGACGGTCATCCGGTCGCCGATCACCGAACTGCTCGGCGAAGCCGCCTGCATGCTCGATTTCGCCGGGGAGCATGACCTGCCGCTGCTGATCCATTCGAGCATCGATCCCACCGACAAGTGGTCGCAGTGCGCGGATATCCTGAATGTGGCCGGGGCCCGACCCGACGTGCGATTCCTGCTCGCTCATTCCTGCCGCTTTCACCACCCGAGCCTTCGGAAAGTCGCGGAGCTTCCGAACACCTGGTTCGACTGCTCCGCGCACGTCATTCACTGTGAGTGCGCGGTGAAGGGACTGCCAACCGTGGCACCGGAGGACACAAGATTTCCCAGCGATTACAACTCTCCTGAGACAGTACTCAAGGACCTCGCCGCCGCTTTTTCCGAAAAACTCATCTGGGGCAGCGACGCGCCGTTCTATTCCTATGCCGACAGCAACATCCAGCTCACGAGTTCCTATGTGCGGGAAGTCACATGCCTGGACGCCCTCCCGCCTGATCTGCTGGAAAAAGTCAGCCGCCTGAACACGCTGGCCTGGCTGCACGGAAACTGACTTATGAAACCCAACAACCAACCCTTCGATTTCGAACCCGCGAGCTTCGTTCCTTTCCGCGACAAGGAGGCCGTGGCACGCGTCCGCGCGATCAAACGCGAAGACATCACCCGTCACCCGAACCCCGATTATCAGATCGAGGTCGTCAAGGACGCCGATTTCGAGGAAAAATGGATCGGCGACATCGTCAGCCGGATCAAGCAATCGGCCGGAGGGCAGTTGGTCATGATCATGCCGAACCCGTGGCCGAACTACGCCAAGGTCGCGGAACGCATCAACCGCGAGCGCATCTCCTGCCACCATATCCATACCTTCAACATGGATGAATACGCGGACCAGGACGGGCGGATCGCCCCCGAAACCTGGGAGTTCGGGTTCGGGCACGCCTTCAAAAAATACTTCATCGGCAACATGGATCCCGCCCTGCGCCCGCCCGAAAAACAGGTGCATCTGCTGGGCGATGAGACGCTCGCCGATTACGACAAAATCCTGGCTGATTTGGGAGGTGCCGACATCACTTATGTCGGGCCGGGGTGGACGGGACATATCGCCTTCGTGGACCCGGATGCCCCCGAATTCGCCGCCGCCTCGCTTGAGGAGTGGAAAACTTTCGGCACGCGCATCTGCACGCTGAGCCCGTTCACCATTGCGCAAAATTCGCTCCATGGCTGCTTTGGCGCGAGCGGGGACCTCACGGCGGTCCCGCCCAAGGCGGCCACCGTGGGGCCGGCGCAGATCCTCGCGGCCAAGCACCGGATCTCGATGCACAGCATCAGTGTCGGAGGGAGCTTCCAGTCCTGGCAGCGCCTCACCACGCGGCTCTGCCTGCACGGCCCGGTCACGCCACTTGTGCCGGAGTCCGTCCTGCAGACGACCCGCACCGATGTCTGGGTCTCCGAGACCGCTGCCGCCAACATCGAAACCCGCTGGGATCTGGGATACTGAGCCAGCGCATGGAGTCTCATCGAAGAGAATCTTCGGGAGTGAGGATGGGGATGCCCGTGCTGGTTGCCGGAGCCGTCTTGCTGGTCTCGACCAATCCCGCCGCAGGGGGGGCGCCGGGAGGTTCCGCAGGAAACAAACAACACCAGAGAAAGATGAACGCAGCATGAAGAAGTTTGAATTTCAACCCGGCACCACCGATCCGATCCGCGACAAGGCCGGCAGCCTTCGCGCGGGGTTCGGACGCGCCGACATCACGCCGCTGAATCCTTGTTTTCTCGTCGGGTATCCGCATGTCGAGAGGATCTCCACCGGCACGCATGATCCCCTGTTTGCGTCGGCTCTCTGCTTGGAGAGCGCGGGGTGCGCCCTCATCTTCATCTCGGTTGATCTGCTCTTTGTTTCTCCCGAGTGGACCCGCGATTGCCGCGGGCGGATTTCCGACGCGACCGGCATTCCTCCGGAGAATATTCTGATCGGGGCGACACATACGCATTCCGGACCGCTGACCGCAGATCTCCTCGCGTTTAAGGGGGATCCGGTTGTCCCGCCCTGCGACCCGGAGTATCTGGAGTTTTTATGCGCTGAGACGGCGAAGGCGGCCATCGAAGCCTGGCGCGCTCTGGAGCCGGCGGAGATCGCCACGACCATCGCCAACGTCGCGGGATTGGCGGGAGGAAACCGGATCGACGCGAACGGACCCGAGGATCCGGAGGCGGGCCTGTTGATGGTGCGACGGACAGGCGGGGGAAGCCCGCTGGCCATCCTCTCCATTTATGGGATGCATCCGACAGTCCTCCACGAAGACTCCACGCTTTTCTCCGGCGACTTCATTGCTTTCACACGGAAGCATCTCGAAAAAGCGTTTGGAGCAGGGCTCGTCTATTTGAACGGGGTCAGCGGCAATCAAAGCCCCCGGCGGTTCGTCCGGGCACAGACCTTCGCTGAAGCCGAACGACTGGGGCTGGCCCTTGGCCTGCGCATCGAGGAATCATTGCGGACGGTTGATGGGTTCCAATCGGAAGTCGTCCTCGATTCCTCGACCGAAAAAATCCTGATGGAGGGCAAAAAGTTTCCTTCCGTGGCGGAGGCATGCGCGCGGTTGGAGGCGGCCCGCAAAGCCTACGAGGAATTGAAGCTGGCCAAGGCCGGTCATGCGGAAGTCCGCACGGCCGAGTGCACGGTCTTCGGAGCGGAGGAGGTGCTGACGCTTTCGATGGCCGAGGCCTCAGGCGAGGCGGAAGCGTTTCGCCAGAAATACCGCGAGGCGGAGGTTCAAGCGTTTCGCGTCGGCGACACGGCGATTGTCGGATGGCCCGGCGAGTTTTTTGTCGAATACGGGATCGAAGTGAAATCGCTTGCCCCGGCGAAGACATTCATCGCCACCATGGCGAACGGGGAACTGCAGGGCTACATCGTGACGCCCGAGGCCGCGCGCGAGGAGGGATACGAGGCGCAAATGGCCGTGTTCCCGGCAGCGATGGGCAAGAGATTTGTCGATGCGACGTTGCGGCTCATTCAAACGCTGTGGGCATCTTTGCCGGAGGCTCACCCATGATCCTTGCGGTCGATCTCGGCTCGACGAATTTCAAGGCCGCCCTCTTCGCCGAGGACGGTCGCCGGATCGGCGAAGCTTCCCGCCCGCTGCCTTACGAAATACAAACGGCTTCCCGCTCCGAGCTGTCTCCGGAGGCGGTCGCGCGCTGTTTCTTCGAGGTGGTCGCAGGCGCGCTCGCGGCAGCCGGCGCGGACGCGGATAAGGTTCGCCGGATTTCCCTGACCAGCCAGGCCCAGACGTTCTGTGTTTGCGACAATAGTGGAAAACCCGTCTCCCCGTTTTTCGGCTGGACCGATCTCCGCGCGGACGAGGAGGCGGCGGAACTTCAAAAGCTGCTCGGGGATTCGTTCCACCATCAGACCGGATGGCCGGAAGTTCAGCCGGGGCACATGCTCTCGAAAGTCCTCTGGTGGAGAAAGCGGCACGGCTTGCCGGGGGACCACCAGATTGTCTCCCTGCCTTCGTATCTGGCCATGCAACTCGGTGCGGCGCATGTGAGCGACATCAACCTCGCCTCCATGTCAGGATTTTACTCGATACCAGAGAATGCCTGGTGGGCGCAGGCCATCGAAGCCGCAGGGATCTCCGCCGCGCAACTCGGGCTTGTTGTCGAAACCGGCCAGCCTGTCCCGACCCGATCCGAAAGCCGGCTGCCGGGATACTCGGAATCCCTGCAAATCGTCTTTGCCGGCAATGACCACACGGCTGGCGCCGTTGGTTGCGGCTGCCGGAAGGCCCTCTCTGTTATGACGCTGGGAACCGCGGGAGTTTATTACCGCTGGGCCGGCAGTGAGCCCGGTCCGTTTTCATCTCGCGGCCTCTGGGGGCCATATCCCGGCGACGGATACTACGAACTGTTCCACATCACCCATGCGTGCTCGGCCCTCGATTGGGCTGACACATATCTTTTTGGCAGCGTGGACAGCCAGCGCTTCGTGGAGAGCGCGAGGAAGGCCGGTCCCGATACTCCCTTCTTCGATCCGGACAGGTGGGGAAGTGCCGCCGCTTGGAGCGCCCGAGCGAATGTCGAAGAAATGGCCTGCGCCGTGCTGGAAGGCATCGCTTTTGCCTTGCGCGCATGCGCCGGAGAGGCTCCTGGCACGAAGGACGATAAAATCCTGATCCTGGGCGGCGGCAGCCGCCTCGATTTCTGGGTGCAGCTTCTCGCCAACACTTTCCAATGCCCGTTCATGCGTTCGACATGCAATGGCCTCGACGGAGCCGCCATCCTGGCGGGGCTGGATCTCCCGGAAGATTGCCGGTTGCAGGAAACCCGAAATTTTCTCCCCGAACCCGCAAAAACCGGCATTCTGGAAAATCGCTGTCAGCTTTGGCGCGAATACACCGCCCGCAGGTAATTGATGATGAATTCTGCCAATAAAATCCAGCCATCACAATCACTCCCCTCGCAGAACCATTCGCCGGATCCGGGTTGAGCGCAGGCGGCGGGGGTATTGCGCGAGGGAGGAAATACTGGATGACCATCCCAAGGTTAGCCGATACAGTGCAGGGGAAGAACAATCTGAAATTATTCAAACATCCACAGCTGTTTGATTATCAATTGGCTGCCTCGCATGGATTCGAACCATGACAAAATGATCCAGAATCATTTGTGCTACCGTTACACCACGAGGCAATTTATCAATCTAGATCTCAACAAGTTGCAGCATCTTAATCCCGGCTTCCCAAAAACTTCAATGGTGCAGATTCGCGGATAAATTGACGTGGAACTCTGCATCAAACTTTGCAGAAGAGCAAACCTTTTCGCGACATCAAAACAATCAATAAACGAAAACCGGTTTTCTCCGTGTGCTCCGCGTGTGAGGAATCGCCGGATCCTGTTTAAAAGCGTTTTGCGGGCGTTGGAGCCAGTCCTGAAGCTGTGCCAGCGCGCGGGCCCGGTGGCTGAGGGAGTTTTTGATTTCCGGGCCGAGTTCGGCGAACGTCTTGAGGTGGCCGTCCGGCACGAAGAGCGGGTCGTAGCCGAATCCGCCCGCGCCCTTGGGCGCATGGAGGAGCGTGCCCTCGACCGTCCCGCTGAACGAGGCGATGGGTTTGCCGTGTCCGGCCAGCACGATCACGCAGCGGAAGCGTGCGGCGCGGGCTTTGCCGCGGACGTCCCCGAGGTTTTTCAAAAGCAGCGCGTTGTTGGCGCGGTCGTCGGATTGTTTCCCTGCGTAGCGGGCCGACTGGACGCCCGGTGCGCCGTCCAACGCATCCACCTCGAGCCCGGAGTCGTCGGCGATCACCCATCCGTCGAACCGCTTCGAGGCGGCGACGGCCTTGAGCGCGGCATTTTCCTCAAACGTCGCGCCGGTTTCCTCGACCTCCGGAAGATCCGGCACGGACGAGAGGTCGCACACCGCGAACCCCGGACCAAGGATCGCACGGATCTCCGCGATTTTGTGGGCGTTTCGCGTGGAGACAAGCAATGGGATTGCAGGAGCGGCGGGGTCTGGCATAGTGACCGGTTCCTACAATGTTCACGCAGCGCAAGCAATTTCCGTTCTCGGAATTCGAATCCAAATGGCAGAAGCGTTGGATCGAATCCCAAACCTTTCATGCCTCGAACCCCGGCGATCCGGGCTTCGATCCCTCGCGTCCGAAATACTACATCCTCGACATGTTCCCGTATCCGAGCGGCGACGGGCTTCATGTCGGCCACGTCGAGGGCTACACGGCGACGGACATCCTGGCGCGTTTCCACCGGATGTGCGGGTTCAACGTCCTGCATCCGATGGGGTGGGATGCCTTCGGGCTGCCCGCCGAGCAGTTCGCCATCAAGACCGGCCAGCACCCGCGGGTGACGACCGCGTATAATGTCGGGAGGTTCCGCGAGCAGCTCCAGGCGCTCGGGTTCAGCTACGACTGGCAGCGCGAATTCGGCACGACCGACCCGGCGTATTTCCGCTGGACGCAATGGATTTTCCTGCAGCTCTACAACGCGTGGTTCAACCCGGAGACAAACCGGGCCGAGCCGGTCGGCACCTACACCGGCGGAGACCCGGACAGCGTGCGCCTTGCGTATGTGGCCGAGATGCCGGTGAACTGGTGCCCAGAGCTCGGGACCGTGCTCGCCAACGAGGAAGTGGTGGACGGGAAAAGCGAGGTCGGAGGCTTCCCGGTCGAGCGCCGCCCGATGCGCCAATGGATGCTCCGGATCACCGCATTCGCCGAACGGCTGCTCGCGGGCCTCGACGGGCTCGACTGGCCGGACTCGATCAAGCTCCTCCAAAAAAACTGGATCGGCCGCAGCGAAGGGGCGCTCGTCGAATTCGGAATGCGGAATGCGGAATGCGGAATGGAGGTGCCGCACACGCAACACAATCCGCAATCCGCAATCCGCAATCCGCAATCCATTTCCGTCTTCACCACGCGACCGGACACGCTTTTTGGGGCGACCTACATGGTCCTCTCGCCCGAGCATCCGCTGGTGTCGCGGATCACGTCCGCGGAGCAGCGCGCGGAGGTGGAGGAATACCAGAAGAAAGTTTCCTCGAAATCCGACCTCGAGCGCACGGACCTCGCGAAGGAAAAAACCGGGGTCTTCACCGGCGCGTTCGCAATCAACCCGGTCAACAACGAACCCATCCCGGTGTGGATCGCGGATTACGTGCTGATGGGCTACGGCACCGGGGCGATCATGGCCGTGCCCGCCCACGACGAGCGGGATTTTGAATTTGCCCGGCAGTTCGGGCTGCCGGTGCGCGAGGTCGTGCGCGCAACGAAAGCCCATGCCATGTGCTTCTCCGGAGAAGGCGTCGCGGTGAACTCCGGGTTTCTCGACGGGCTGGAGACGGCCGAAGCGACGCGCGCCATGTCCGCCTGGCTGGAGGAGCGCGGGCTGGGGCGCGCGACCGTGAACTACAAGCTCCGCGACTGGCTGTTCTCACGCCAGCGCTACTGGGGCGAGCCGTTTCCGATCATCTGGGAGGGCGGCCGTCACCGCGCGGTTCCGGACGAGGAGCTTCCGGTCGTGCAGCCCGAGATGGAAGACTTCAAGCCGACCGGCACGCCGCAGCCCCCGCTGAGCAAGGCGCGCGAATGGGTCTGCTATTCGGAGAAGGCCGAGCGCGAGACCAACACGATGCCCCAGTGGGCGGGCTCGTGCTGGTATTACCTGCGCTTCTGCGATCCGGAGAATGCCTCGCGATTCATCGGGACGGATGCCGAGAAGTATTGGATGGCCGGAGGCGGAACGCCGGGCGGCGTGGATCTTTATGTCGGGGGCACCGAGCACGCCGTCCTCCACCTTCTCTACGCGCGGTTCTGGCACAAGGCGCTCTTCGACCTCGGCCACCTCTCCACGCCCGAGCCCTTCCAGCGGCTCGTCAACCAGGGGATGATCCTCGGGCCGGACGGACAGAAAATGTCGAAGAGCCGCGGGAATGTTGTCACGCCCGACAGCGTGATCGAAGAATACGGGGCGGATTCGCTGCGGCTTTACGAGATGTTCATGGGCCCGCTCGAGCAGATGAAACCCTGGAGCATCAAGGGAGTGGAGGGAGTTTATCGCTTTCTCGCCCGCGTCTGGCGGCTGGGCATGGAAGAAAACCAGGAGGGCGAATGGGTGGTCTCCGGCGGACTCGTCGAGATCCCGTTCACGCCCGCCCAGGCCCGCGTCGCGCACGCCACGATCAAAAAGGTTACGGCCGACATCCAGGCCCTGGCGTTCAACACCGCGATCTCGCAGATGATGGTTTTCACAAACGAGTTCGTGAACGCGAAGCCGCGTCCGAAAGAGGCGCTCCGGATCCTTCTCCCGCTCCTGAGCCCGTTTGCGCCGCACCTGGCCGACGAGCTCTGGTCGCTCCTCGGCTTCGAGGGACAAGCCTCCTCCGGCCCCTGGCCGGTCCACGACGAGTCGCTCCTCGTGGAAACCGAGATCGAACTCATCGTCCAGGTGAACGGCAAACTCCGCGACCGCCTTCGCGTCCCGCTCCAGGCCTCGAAGGAAGACATCGAAGCCGCCGCGCGCGCCAGCGCAAAAGTCCTCGAGGCGACCGCCGGCCAGACGATCATCAAGGTGATTGTCGTCCCCGGAAAGATTGTGAACATCGTTGCCAGATGACCGATTCCTCGCATCGGCTTTTTGAGGCCGCACGGCGGCGGATTCCGGGCGGAGTCAATTCTCCGGTGCGGGCATTCCGGGGAGTCGGCGGCGAGCCGTTTTTCACCAAGGCCGCAAAGGGCTGCCGCCTGGTGACCGTCGATGGCCGCGAGCTGATTGACTACGTCGGCACCTGGGGGCCTGCGATTCTCGGGCATGCTCCGGAGGCGGTGATCTCGGCCGTGCGCGAAACCGCCGCGCTCGGGCTCAGCTTCGGGACGCCGAATCCGCTCGAGGTCGAGATGGCGGAAACGATTTGCCGGTTCGTGCCGTCGGTGGAAAAAGTGCGGATGGTGAACAGCGGCACCGAGGCCACGATGAGCTGCATCCGGCTGGCCCGCGGGTTCACCGGCCGCGACAAGATCGTCAAGTTCGAGGGCTGCTACCACGGGCATGTGGATTCGCTGCTGGTGAAGGCCGGGAGCGGGGCGCTCACGCACGGGACGCCGGACAGCGCGGGGGTTCCGGCCGCGCTCGCCCGCCTCACGATCACGATTCCCTTCAACAACCTGGAGGCCGTGCAAGCAGCTCTTGCGGCCAACCCCGGAGAAATCGCGGCGGTCATTCTCGAGCCGGTTCCCGCCAATGCCGGACTCTACCTCCCGCAGCCGGGATTTCTGGAAGGCTTGGAAAAGCTCTGTCGCGAGGCGGGGATCCTGCTGATTTTCGACGAGGTGATGACCGGCTTCCGCCTGGCCCGCGGCGGCGCGCAGGAAATTTACGGCAGCCATCCGGACCTCACGGCGATGGGGAAAGTCATCGGAGGCGGACTGCCGGTCGGGGCGTTCGGCGGACGCACGGAAATCATGGACCACCTGTCGCCCGATGGTCCGGTTTACCAGGCGGGGACGCTCTCCGGAAATCCGGTCGCGATGGCGGCCGGGCTCGCGCAGCTCCGCGAACTCGAGCGATGCGACGGCTGGTCGCATCTCGAAAAAACCGGAGCAGACTTTGAAGCCCTCGCACGCGAGGCCATCGGAAAACTCCCCTGCACGTTCCAGCGGATCGGATCCCTGTTCTGTCTCTATTTCCACGGGCATCCGGTCCTGCGGCTTTCCGACGCCATGCAGTGCGACCGCCAACGGTTCGCAAAATTTTTCCACCACTGCCTCGCGGAGGGCGTCTATTTTGCGCCGTCGCAATTCGAAGCGGGCTTCCTCTCCGTCGCACACGCTCCCGCGGATATTGACGCGACCGCGCGCGTCATGGCCGCAGCGCTCAAGAGCGTTTTTTAAACCCCCGCGCCGGCACAGTTCGGCGCATCCGAAAACGCGCTGCCGGATTTTTCCAAATGGCCGCGCTGAAAAATGCGCGAAAAAAATCAAGAAAAAATGCAAAAAATTTGTTGACGTGTCTCAGCGTGGGACTTATTCACATTCGGCAGTGAGTTATTCACAACATGTTGACAAACCATTTCCCGCACTTGCGGAGAGAAAGGGGGGATATTAAATGCCAGTAAAGAAAAAAGCGGTGAAGAAAGCTCCCGCGAAAAAAGTCGCCAAGAAAGCCCCGGCCAAGAAGGCCGTTGCCAAGAAAGCTGTCGCCAAGAAGGCGGTCGCCAAGAAGAGAAAATAACCCGCGATCCGTTTCATAACGGATAGCAAAATCAAATTGGGGGAAGCTTCGAACAGCTTCTCCCAATTTTTTTGTCTTCGCCCCGGGGAAGGGAGGGGATGAATCCGGCATTGATTTTTCCCGCAGGATGGCGAGATTCGGCGGGATGCAGGATCCACGATGCGACAAGCTGGCGGAGGTGCTGACCCGCCACTCCACGAAATTGGGCAAGGGGGAGAACGTCCTCCTGGAGATTTTTGATGCGCCGGACGAGATGGCGGTGGCGTTGATCCGCGCGGTGCGCGCGGCCGGGGCGGTGCCATTTGTGAACGTGCACCACTCGCGGATCTCCCGGGAACTGGCGCTCGGGGCGACGGAGGCGGGGGTGGAGATCTCGAAGAGCGTCGAGCTCCTCCGCATGAAAAAGATGCACGCCTACATCGCAGTGCGCGGGAGCCACAACATCACCGAGATGGCGGATGTTCCCGATGAAAAGATGCGCATGATCACCGGGAAGATGCGACCGGTGATGGACTGGCGGATCAACAAGACGAAGTGGGTCGTGCTGCGGTGGCCGACTCCCGGCATGGCCCAGCAGGCGCAGATGAGCACGCCGGCCTTCGAGGAATTTTTCTTCAAAGTCTGCACGCTCGATTACTCAAGGATGGCGCCCGGCATGGCCGCACTCAAGGCCCTGATGGACCGCACCGACCGCGTCCACATCAAAGGCCCGGGGACGGACCTGCGGTTCTCGATCAAGGGGATCGGGTCGATCATATGCGGCGGCGACCGCAACATCCCGGACGGCGAGGTTTTTTCCTGTCCGGTGAAGACCAGCGTCGAGGGGCATGTGACGTTCAACGTGCCGAGCATTTATCAAGGGCAGGCGTTCGACAACGTGCGCCTCGAGTTCGGCAAGGGCCGGGTGGTCAACGCCTCCGCGAACAACACGGCGGCGCTCAACCGGATCCTCGACAGCGATCCCGGCGCGCGTTTCATCGGGGAGTTCAGCCTCGGGTTCAACCCGTATATCCTCCACCCGATGCGCGACATCCTTTTCGACGAAAAAATCGCGGGGTCGTTCCACTTCACTCCCGGGCAGGCATACGAAGAGGCCGGCAACGGGAACACGAGCCGGATCCACTGGGACCTGGTCTGCATCCAGCGTCCGGATTACGGCGGCGGCGAGGTCTGGTTCGACGGAAAGCTGATCCGCAAAGACGGGCTCTTCACGGTTCCCGCCTTGAAAAAATTGGATCCCGGCCATCTGCTCGGGAAGCGTGCCTAGCATGCTGACGCGCTCGATCATGAATCCGCTCGAGGTGCGGATGGGATACAAATTCCGCAACGGCCTGCTTCTGGCCGAGGCGCTCACCCACCCGAGCATCTCGCTGGAAAGAAAGGATTATCCATTCGACAACCAGCGGCTCGAGTTCCTCGGGGACGCGGTCATCCAGATCGTGGTCACCGAGCATCTGTTCCGGATGTTTCCGGATTTCAGCGAAGGCCGGCTGACGAAGCTGCGGACGCGGATTGTCTCACGGATGGCGCTGCGCGAGCGGGGGCTGGCGCTGGATCTCGGCAGCTTCCTCATGATGGGGCGCGGCGAGGAAGCCAGCGGCGGCCGCGAGCGCTCGTCCACGCTGGCGGATGCGTTTGAGTCGGTCGTCGGGGCGATCTACCTGGACGGCGGATTCGAAGCCTCGCGGATGTTTCTGCTCCAGCAGATGGAGGAAACCTTCGCCGACCTTGCCAGCCAGCCGGAGGAAATCAACCCGAAGGGATTTCTTCAGGAGCTCCTTCAAGCCCTCGCCCCGAACGCGCCGGAATACGAACTCCTCTCGCAGACCGGACCCGAGCACTCGAAAAAATTTGTCTGTCGGGTCCTCTGGAACGGGATGGAACTTGGCAGCGGGGAGGGGCTGAGCAAAAAAGAGGCGCAGGTCGCCGCCGCCGCGAGCGCGCTGGAGAAGCGCCCATGGGAAATGGAGACCCGCAGGAAAGAAACCGCCGCATGATTTATCAACTGACACTTTTCACCACCGGACTCGCCGCCGGGCTCCTCCTGATTTTAAGCCATGCCTTCGCGCTCGCGCGCGAGGAATCCTGCATCGTCCGGGCCAGGGCGTTCCCGCGTTCCCGTCCGGCTGCGACGGGGCTTCTGGCCGTCGCGGCGGTCTGGAGCTTTCTTCTCGTGAGTGCGATTGATCTCGGCGAGTTTTCTCCGCTGAGGAACGTGATGCTGGTTGCGATCGTGGCGGGTGCGATCCTTTCGTGGATCTATGTTCCGGAGTTTCTGGCCGCGCGCGCGCTCGGGATGCTTCTCCTCCTCGCGGCCGAGCCGCTGCTCGAGTCGGCCGTGCTGCGCACCGAGCCCACGCGGCTGCTGCTGGTCGTCCTCGCCTATGCGTGGGTGGTTGCCGGCCTGTTTTTTGTCGGCATGCCCTATCTGCTGCGCGACGCCATCGAGTGGGTGTCAGCCAGCCCGCTGCGCTGGAAATCCGCGGCGATCGGCGGCGTGGCGTGGGGGATCGCCCTGGTCGTGTGCGCTCTGTTCTTCTGGAACCAGTAGGCCGACGCGCACAACCGCCGCCATGACAAAGACAGTCCACGCTCCCGGAGAGCTGCTCGCTTTTCTTTTCTCCGCCTGGCCGGAAACAAAGAAATCCAAGATCCGCAACTGGCTGAAACACCAGTCCGTGCTGGTGAACGGAGAGCCCGTCACGCAATTCAACCACCCGTTGAAGCCCGGGGACGTGATTGGAATCCGGCCCGTGCGGTACGCCGCCCCGCGGACACCACTTTCGTCGGGGATCAAGGCCTGGTTTGAGGACGCGCACCTGATCGTCATCGACAAGCCGCCCGACCTCCTCAGCATCGCGAGCAATGCCGAGGACGAAAAAACCGCCTACTTTTTGCTCACCGACTACCTTCGGGGAAACCGGCCGAAAAGCCGCGGGAGGGTTTGGATCGTTCACCGGCTCGACAAGGAGACGTCCGGGCTCATGGTTTTTGCAAAGACCCCGGAGGCGAAAGAGTTTCTTCAGAGCCATTGGGACGGCGTCGAAAAGCATTATGAAGCCGTCGTCGAAGGGTGCCTCCGAAACAAGGAAGGCGTGTTCGAAAGCGATCTCGACGAGCGCAGCCGCTTCAAAGTCCATGTCGCCAGAGCCTCCGGGCACACGCGCCACGCGATCACCCACTACAAAGTTCTCGCCCAGGATTCACGCCGGTCCCTGGTTCAGCTCCGACTGGAAACCGGGCGGCGCCACCAGATCCGCGTCCAGCTCGCCGCGGAGGGCTGCCCAATCATCGGAGACAAAAAATACGATGCCAAATCGGATCCGGCCGGACGGCTCGGCCTGCACGCCACGTTTCTCAAATTCCCGCACCCGGTCACCGGTGCGGAAATGAAGTTCTCCTCCCCGCTTCCCAAAGAGCTCGCGGCCCACGCCCCGCCGAAGACGAAAACACGCGCCCCGCAGCAAGGGAACCACGCGTTATCACCGAAGCGATCCACCATGGCATAATGCGGTTCCCTCTTGACAGAATGAAAGTGGGCAGCAATTGAGAAGCCCGTAAATGCAAGCAAGGTTTCCTGTCGTCGTCATCACCATAATGATCGGGGTGTGGCTGGCAGTTGAATTGTGCGGCGCCTCCCCTGCCGGGGCGCAGGTCGCGCCGACGATTCTGTGGGATGGCGCGCATTTGGCGCGCGTGAAAGCGGCCTGGAAGAAAGGCGATCAAACCTACGCCCGAGAACTGGCAACCATTACGGAAGAGGCGCAATGCGAACTTGCCCATGAGCCGTATACTGTCGTCGCGCGAGCGCGACCGAAAGACACCGCCTATGATCCGAATGACTATTACAGCGAGGGCCTGTATTGGTGGCCCGACCCGAAGACGCCTGTCGGATTGCCATACATCCGCAGGGACGGTGAGGTGAATCCGGAAAGCGCCTATTGCCGCAAGGATCTGGGAGATTTCATTAAGGCCGTGCGCAATCTCTCGCTGGCGGCCTACTTCACGGACGAGGAAAAGTTTGCGGCACGGGCAGCATTGTTTATCCGGGCATGGTTTCTTGACGAAAAGACAAGGATGAATCCGAACCTGCGGCACGCGCAGGCTGTGCCCGGCCGCTGTACGGGCCGGAGCAGCGGGCTGATCGATACTGCCAGGATGCGCGAATTGGTGGATGCCATGCAGGTGTTGTCACTGTCGCCATCGTGGCCTGAAGAAGAGCAAAAAGCGGTGAAGGTATGGTTCGACAAGTTTCTTCGCTGGTTTCTGGAAAGCAAAGCGGGCAAGGAGGAAGCAGGAGGAAAGAATAATCTCGGGACGTGGTACCGGCAACAGGTGGCGCTTTATGCGGTGTATGTCGGGAGAGAAGAATTGGCCAAGCCATTTTTCGATTCCTCCCTCGAAAGACTGTTGACCAGCCAGGTCAAACCCGATGGACGCCAGCCACTGGAACTCAAGCGGGTGCGTGCGATGACTTACTGCCTTTTCAATCTGCAGGCGTGGGAGGATATCGCAACATTGAGCCGGCATTTCAGTGAAGACTATTGGAATGTGGGCACTCCGATCGGGTCACGCCTGAAAGCGGGCATCGATTATCTCGTGCCTTATGCTGATCCGGCCTCGCAATGGCACCAGGCGCATGCGGAGAGAACCCATTACTGGCCTGTGCTGGCACAGGCTTCGTTCCACTACGGTGAGCCAAAGTATCGGGAGGCAATCCGGAAACTTCCGCCGGTGACGGAAGACCATGCCTGGTGGCGGCTGGTCTACTCCGAAACACCGTAGTCAATGCGATCAGTTCGCTTGGATAAATCAAGCGGGATGACTATAGCTGAAGAGACAGCCTCCTGGTCTCCGCTGCTTTTCAATGAAAAAAATGCGTTCCTCCCTTCTTTGTGCATTTCTGTGTTATGTCCTGAATGGCTCATTGGCCATGTCGTCTCCGCAGCCCGGTCCCAAGCCTCAGGAAGTGCTTGCCATGATGAAAAAAGTTGCCGACTGGCAGATTGAAAACCCGGGCAAGCATCCTCGAACGGACTGGACCCAAGCGGTGTACTATGTCGGAATAATGGCGCTTTATACTGTTTCCAACGATGCCAAGTACCTGGACGCAATGCTCCGGATGGGAGAGACAAATGATTGGAAGCCCGGTCCAAGGCAGTTCCATGCGAATGACCATGCCGTCTGCCAGACTTATTGCGAGCTTTACGCGCTCAAGAACGACCCTCGAATGATCGCCCCCACGGTGGCGGGTTTCAATTTCATCCTCGCCCATCCGCAAGCAGTCACCGCAAAGGGAACAGATGCGAAATACCGGCCAAAACCCTGGGGGTGGTGTGACGCCCTCTTCATGGCTCCGCCTGCCTGGATACACCTCTTTCACCTGACCGGCGACAAACGTTATATCGAATTCATGGACAAAGAGTGGTGGGCTACAACCAAGGCGCTCTATGATCCCGTCGAAGGACTCTATTTCCGCGACAGCCGGGTTCTTCAAATAAAGACTCCCTCCGGAGCCAAAACATTCTGGGGCCGGGGCAACGGGTGGGTTTACGGCGCCCTGGTGCGCGTATTGCAGTTCATGCCACAGGATTACCCGAGCCGTCTCAAATATCTGAAGCTCTACCGGGAAATGACAGAGGCCATCATCAAAACGCAGCAACCGGACGGGCTGTGGCGTCCCTCCCTTCTTGATCCCAACCAGATTCCCCTGGGCGAAACCAGCGCGAGCGGCTTATTCGTTTACGGATTGGCGTGGGGCGTAAACAACGGCCTGTTGGATGAGGCCAAATACTGGCCGCCCGCCGAGCGTGGGTGGAACGCTCTTGTGAGCAAAGTGAAGCCTTCGGGGATGATGGGTGCCGTGCAAGGCATCGGGCGTTCGCCCGGCGCGGTTACTGACGGATCGACCGAGGTCTATGGCACGGGCGCATTTCTCCTTGCGGGCAGTGAGGTATATAAACATCTGAAGCATTAGGCGGTGTTCACGAAATTGGAAATGAACAACATCGAGGCGGGATGAAGCGAGTGACTTTGCTTGCGTGGCGGGGGCGTGCGCGCACGAAACCTCAAGATTGGGTAGCCGGGCCTGGAACCGCCGACTGTCAGGCGCTTACTTGGAGAGGAACAGGGCGAGCGGGATGGTGGCCGCCGAGAAGATGGTGCTGAGGACAATCGAACCGCTGGCCAGAGGCTCATCGCCGTTCATTTGGCGCGCCATCACAAATGCGGCCGCAGCCGTCGGGCAGGTTGATAACACCAGCGCAATTCTCAAGTCGGTTCCCACGATCCCAAACAACGGCGAGAGAAAATAAACCGCCGCCGGAAGAAAAAGGGTTTTCAGCAGACTGGCGGCAACGATCCCCCCGATTTTTTCTCCCACCCTGGCGTGCGCAAGGGAGCCCCCAATGCAGAGAAGGGCGATCGGCACGGCCGCTCCGCCGAGTGACTCCAGTGTGCGGTCAAGAAAAAGCGGCAGCGGCGTGCGGGTCAAAGCGAGGGGAACTCCGGCCATCCCGGCAAGAAGCAACGGGTTTGTAAATATCGAGCGGAGTGCCGTTCCCACGGGATTCTTGACCGGATGCCCCATGCTGAGAACGACAACCGCCAGGATATTATAAACCGCCATCAGAAAAGCCAGGACGATGACAGCCGTCGCAAAGGCCTCCCCGGGCATCCCTTCAAAGGCGTAGGCGAGCACAGGAATCCCGATATAGGCAAGATTGCCACGAAAGGCCGATTGCGAAAGGGTCCCACGCGAGGTCTGCGGAAGGTGCAGCAGGCCGGCGACGATCCATCCCGCGACGGCTCCGATCAATGTCGCGGTCACAAGCAGGGCCAGCAGCGCGAATGTCTGCGGGCCCGGATGTTCGGCATGAGCAACCGAACGAAACAACAGGGCGGGCAGCGCCACCCAGAAAACCAGCTTGTTCAGATCCCCGGAGAACGCGGGCCCCAGAAATCGAAGATGTCCCAAAAACACCCCGACAAGCACCAGGAGAAGAATGGGGGCAATGATGGAAATCACAGGAACAGCTTCGCGCTCCGGCTAGAAAATCCGCAGCCCCGGCGTTTCACAGGGTTCTGCGGAACCCTGCTCCTCCAGCTTGCGGACCTCCTTCGTGGCCTCCTCCGTGGCCGTCTTGGCGAGCTCCAGCAAGTCCTTGTCAAAATCCTTGAACCGCTCCGCCTCCATAATGAGCACCTGCATCTGGTTGAAATAATTCAGCAGGATGTGGTGCGATTTCGCAACCGTGCGCTTGAAGCTTTCCAAGCGCTTCCGCTCGGCGAGCTCCTGCAGTTGGTGCGCGGTCCTTGTCAGAAAATAGATCAAACACCCGGAGCCGAGGACGTAGAGCCAACCTTTGATGGTCTGCCACCCGGTCAAAGCCGCCGCATTGGTTGAGAAGAGTGGACCCAGCAAACGGTCTGTCAAAGCAATCCAAAGTGCCCCGAACAGCAGATACCACAGGGTGATGTGGAGATACGGTTTCATGGTCAACAAACTCCCGCCTCAGGCGCCCGGGATCGATGGCAGCATGCGATTCCGTGGAAATAAATGCAACCCGGGAATCGTCGGGAATCGCCGACACCCAGGAATCGCCGGCCCTGCACGTCAGTTCGTCAAGGGGGAGGGCGAGGTTCCGTCCGATTTGTGAAAACAGGCGGCACACACGGAGGATCTCCCCCTTGATCGGTTTTACTTCTCGTCGAGTGCGGCGACGCCGGGCAGGGACTTGCCTTCGAGCAATTCCAGCGAGGCCCCTCCGCCGGTCGAGCAGTGGCTGACCTTGTCGGCGACCTGGAATTTCTTGGCTGCGGTCGCGGTGTCTCCGCCGCCCACGACACTGATCGCGCCGGCTGCGGTGGCGGCGGCGACGGCGGCGGCCATGCTCTTCGTGCCTTCGGCAAAGCGGTCGAACTCGAACACCCCGGCCGGGCCGTTCCAGATGATCGTCTTCGCGCGGCTGATCGCCTCAGAAAAAATCGCGCGGCTCTTCGGCCCGACGTCGAGGCCCATCCAACCGTCCGGGATTCCGTCGATGTCGTCGGATTCGCGGGTCCCGGCGTCCGCGGCAAATTTGTCCGCGCAGACAAAGTCCACCGGGAGGTGAATCCGCACGCCTTTTTCCTTCGCCTTGGTCATCAGTTCGATGACGATTTTCGCGCCTTCAGGATCGAAGAGGCTGCTGCCGATCGGCATGTTGCTGAGGACATTTTTGAACGTGAAGGCCATGCCGCCTCCGATGATGATCTCATCCGCCTTGTCGAGCAGGTTGCTGATGAGCGGGATTTTGTCCGCGACTTTTGCGCCGCCCAGGATCGCTAGCAACGGCCGCTTCGGGTGGTCGAGGACCGCCGCAAAGGCATCGAGTTCCTTTTGCATGAGGAAGCCTGCGACCTTGTCCGGCAGCGCGACGCCGACAACCGACGAATGTGCGCGGTGCGCGGTCCCGAAGGCATCGTTCACAAAGACGTCCCCGAGCTTCGTGAGGCCCGTGCGGAATGCGGCAACCTTGGCGGGATCGGCCTTCGTGGACGTGCCGTCCGCGTTCTTCCGCTTGCCCTCTTCCTCAAGGTGAAAACGGAGGTTCTCCAGCAGGATGACCCCGCCCGGCTTGATCGCTGCACAGGCGGCCTCGACCTCGGGCCCGACGCAGTCCGCCAAAAACTTCACCGGCCTGCCAAGCAGCCCGGCGAGATTGTCCGCCACCGGCTTGAGGGAAAACTTTTCCACCCGCTCGCCGTCCGGGCGTCCGAGGTGGCTCATCAGGATGACCGACGCGCCCTGATCGAGCGCGTATTGGATCGTGGGGAGTGCCGCGACGATCCGCTGCGGATTCGTAATCGCCCCGGTCGCCTTGTCCTGCGGGACGTTGAAATCGACGCGCATGAGGACGCGCTTGCCGGCAAGTGGGATGTCTTTGATGGATCTCTTCACTTGGAAATGACGCGTGCCATTTCGAGCACCTTGTTGGAATAGCCCCACTCGTTGTCATACCAGGAGACCAGCTTGACGAACGTGGAGTCCAGCGCGATGCCGGCTTCGGCGTCGAAGATCGAGGTGGTGGTCTCGCCCCGGAAATCGGTGCTCACGACCTTCTGGTCGGTGTAGCCGAGGACGCCCTTCATCGGGCCCTCTGCGGCGGCCTTGATGGCGGCGCAGATCTCCGCGTAAGTGGCGGGCTTGTTCAGCTCGACGGTGAGATCCACGACCGACACGTCGGAGGTGGGCACGCGGAACGCCATGCCGGTGAGCTTTTTGTTCAGCTCGGGAATCACCTTGCCCACCGCCTTCGCCGCACCGGTCGAGGAGGGGATGATGTTTTCGAGAATGCCGCGTCCGCCGCGCCAGTCCTTGTTGCTCGGGCCGTCAACGGTCTTCTGCGTGGCGGTGGCGGCGTGAACCGTCGTCATGAGGCCGCGCTTGATGCCGAACGTGTCGTTGATGACCTTGGCCAGCGGGGCGAGGCAGTTTGTGGTGCAGCTCGCGTTGGAGATGATCGCTTCGCCGGCGTAGCTCTTTTCATTCACGCCATAGACAAACATCGGCGTTTCATCCTTGGACGGGGCGGAGAGAATGACCTTTTTCGCGCCGGCCTTGAGGTGGGCTTCGGCGGTCGCCTTGTCCAAAAAGAGGCCGGTGGATTCGACCACGACCTCGGCGCCGACCTCGTCCCACTTGAGAGTGGAAGGATCCTTGATGGCGGTGAGCCGGATCTTGTTGCCGTTGACGATCAGATTGCTGCCGTCAACCGAGACCTCCCCGTCGAAGCGCCCGTGGACGGAGTCGTATTTGAGCATGTAAGCGAGATACTCGGGTTCGAGCAGGTCGTTGATGCCGACCACCTGGATGTCTTTGCTGAAGTTTTTGACCGCCGCGCGGAAGACCATGCGTCCGATGCGTCCGAAGCCGTTGATGCCGATTTTAATCATGATGAATTGTGTGGTTGGAATGGGTTTTGTTCAAAGGGCCCGCCATTAAAGATTCCCGCCCGCCGGTCGTCAATGAGCAATCACGCGATTTCTTGAGCAGGTACAGGGTTTTGATCCGAAAACGCGGCTGATGAAGGCGGATGCCGTGCAGATCAATAATGCGACGGCCGAAGTGCTCGAAGGCCGCCGCATCCTGGTCACCACGTCAAGGAGGGGGCCCTCAAGCGATGCACGCCAGGGACCTTGCGGCGATGGACCGCGCCTCCGAGGGCCTCTCCCATGCTGTCGGCGTCAAGGAAGGGGACTGGTCGCCGTGCGATTTTTTGATGTGGAGGGATTGGAGGGACAGGTGCCATCCGCCGGGTTGCGCGCGGATGGCAGGGAGTCGAAGGCGGGAAGGTTTGCCGTCTATCATTACCAGGGAGCGGAACGGAGCTTTTCAGATGACGTGGCGCGTTGCGGCGTGCTCTTCACCGCCGTTTCCGTGGAGAACGAGGCGCAGGCCTTTCTGAAAGAGTTGTCGGTGGCTGAGATTGCCCGAACCATGGAGGGCGGGCTTTGGACGGCGAAGGTCAGGTTCCGTGGAACAGAGCTTTCCGCGGGCCTCGATGTCGACACCGGCCGTGTTGCTTTCCGAAAAATAGACGGAGTGGAGCAGGCGGAAGGGGCCTTTGTTGTCAACGGGCAGAATTGGATGTCCAAATGCCTGGAGAAAAAGTAAAAGGCATCCTTTCCGCTGTTTCCGCCATCACTTATCCATGACGTCCACGCCCGCCCCGCCCAGCCCCTCCGGCCCGAAGCTCTGGACGACGGGCACGCTCGTTTACACGACGGCGGGACTGGTGGTCTTGTTCGGCTGGCTGCTTCTGGGCGATTTCGCGTGGCAGCTCAAGGAGCGCTCGGTCACGGCCACCGCACAGCTCTTCCTGAGAAATTTCGGCGCGAGCGATTTTTTTGTCGGCCTGCTGGTCGGGTCCGTTCCCGGTGCCCTCGGGATGCTTCTTGTGCCGGTGATTTCGGTGCGGTCCGACCGCCACAGGGGTCGCTGGGGGCGGAGGATTCCGTTCCTCCTGATTCCGATGCCATTCGTGGCGGTCTCCATGGCGGGGCTCGCCGTGGCACCGCTCATCGGCACCCAGATCCATCATTGGCTTGGAGAGGGCTCCCCCGGATTGAATGTGTGCGTGCTCGGAACGTTTGCCGCGTTCTGGGGCGTCTTTGAGGTTTTTGCCATCATGGCCAATGCGGTCTTCGGTGGGCTGATCAACGACGTCGTTCCGCACGCGGTGATCGGAAGATTTTTCGGGCTGTTCCGGATCGTGAGCCTCGTGGACGGGATCATCTTCAATTTCCTCATCATCAAGCATGTCGAGGGGAATTTTTTCTGGGTCTTCCTGGGGACCGGCCTGGTCTATAGCATCGGGTTCGCGGTGATGTGCCTGAGGGTGAAGGAGGGCGAGTATCCCCCCCCCGAACCGCTTTCAGAAACCTCCCGTCCGGGCCGCTTCCAGTCGCTGCGCGCCTACTTCCGCGAGTGCTATACCACGCCGTTTTATCTCTGGGTTTTTGTCGCCACGATTCTGTGCGCGCTTTCCTTCAACCCGGTCAATGCTTTCAGCATCTTCTTCGCGAAGAGCCTCGGGATGACCATGGAGATCTACGGGCGGTATATCGCGGCGTCGTATGTCGTCTCGCTTGCTCTGGCTTACTTCATCGGTTCGCTGGCCGACCGATTCCATCCGCTGCGCCTCGGCATCGTTGCCATGTTCTTTTATGCCGGGATCAGCCTGTGGGGCGCGGCGTTCGCCACCGATCCCCAAAGGTTCGGATTCGCCTTCATCGCTCACACCATCATTTCCGGGATCTATCTCACCTCCATGGCCTCGATCGGCCAGCGGCTGTATCCGAAGCTCAAGTTTGCGCAATTTGCCTCGGCGGCCGGGCTCCTCCTTGCCACCTGCACCGCGATGCTTCCTCCGGGGATGGGGCTTCTTCTTGATGCCAGCCACCACAACTACCGGCTGACGTTCCTGGTCAGCGGGATCCTTGCCACCCTTGGACTCATCGCGCTGCTTGTCGTGCACCAGCAATTCCTCAAGCTCGGCGGACCGAAAAATTACGTGGCTCCCCATTGATCGATTCCTGCATCCGGCTGTACCCCGGCCGGCAGCAGTTGGCCCACCCTTTGAGATGGCGGTTGATTTTCCCATTGCCCTCCTTCTCCAAATGAGAAAACCCGCCCGCCTTGCGGCGGAGCGGGTTTTCTACGTGGCGGGAGGGAAAGTTAAAGGGCGCTTTTGAACGCTTTTCCGGCCGAGAACTTCACGGACTTCGAAGCTTTGATTTTGATTTGTTCGCCGGTCTTCGGATTCACTCCTTTGCGGGCTTTGCGGGCGGCCACCTTGAAGGTGCCGAATCCGATGAGCTGGACGTTTTTGGTTTTCTTGATGCCCAGCTTGATGCCGTCAATGACGGCGTTCAACGCGCGTTCGGCGTCGGCTTTGCTGGAACCAAGGGTTTTTTGGACGGCTGTGACGAGTTCGACTTTGTTCATGAGATTTTGATGATGGGTTTGATTTTGAAGTTTGGTGACAAACTTGTATGAGGACAATTTCAGGAATTCGCTGATCGTGTCAAGCAGAGAGAGCCATTCCCTTCAAAAAAAATCCGCGCGGATTTCAGTTTGATTCGTCGGCCGGGCCCGAGGGTTCCGGCTCGTCATCCGCGGGCTTGCCGTCGGATTTTCCGGATTTCTGCGGCGCGAAGACCTGCTTGAAAAGTTTTCCGATGATCGGCGCGGCGTGGGAGCCGCCGTGCACGGTGTTGTCGTTCGGTTCGCCCTCGTAGAGCGCGGCGAACGCGTAGCGGGGGTTGTCAGCCGGCAGGAAGCCGGCAAACCAAGCGGCGGTGCGCTGTCCCCATTGCGCGGTACCGGTCTTTCCGGCGACGTCGATCCCCTTGACCTGCGCGCGATGCGCGGTGCCCTGCCCGTCGCTCGTCACCGCCACCAGCGCCTTGCGGAGGACGTCCGCGATCGCGGGCGTGACGGGAATTTCCTCGCGCACACGGTCCGGGTATGCGGCGACGACGCGGTTGTCAATCGTCTGAACCTGCTTGACGAGGCGGGTCTGGTGGAAGGCCCCGCCCTGCGAAATCACGGACATCGCCTGCGCCATCTGAAGCGGGCTGATCAGGATATCGCCCTGGCCGATGGCCATGTTCGCAAGATCCCCCTTTTTGATTTTCCGCTTGTGCACGCGCATCATGTATTCATCGGTCGGAATGTTCCCCTCGGTTTCCGATTTCACGGGAATGCCGGTGCGGCGTCCGAGCCCGAGGCGGTGCGCGTACTCAATGATCGGCTCCGCCCCGATCTTGATGCCCACCTGATAAAACCAGGTATTGCACGACTGGGTCAGCGCCTCCTTGAAATTGAGCATCCCCGACCCGGTCTTCTTCCAGTTCTTGAACGTATGGTCGCCGACCGTGAAGTCCGTCGGGCAACTGAATTCGTCCTTCGGCTTGATTTTTCCCGACTCGAGGGCCGCGAACCCGACAAACGTCTTGAACGTCGAGCCGGCGGGGTAGGCCGAGCGGAACGCGCGCGGCACGAGCGGGTCCGAGGGGTCTTTCGAATACGCCTCGAAGACGGCCGGCTTCACGACCGGGACGAAGTCGTTCGGATTGAACCCCGGGTTTGACGCCATCGCGAGAATTTCTCCCGTGCCGGGCTCGATGACCACGAGCGCCCCCCGCTTCGAGTTCTCGGCCAGAACCTTCTCGCAGAGCCGCTGGAAGTTGTCATCAATCGTCGAGATGACGTTGTAGCCGGGCACCGGCTGGCGGGCGATCCGCTCGGACGTCTTCCGCCCCTCCTTGTCGTAGGTGATGTGAAGGATGCCGGGCTGGCCGCGGAGCTCGTTGTCGAAAATTTGTTCGAGCCCCTCGCGGCCTTCGCTTTCCGGGAAGATGAAGTCGTTGTTTTCGATCGGGCGGACGGAGAGCGGCGCCTCGCGGCCGGTGTAGCCGATGATGTGCGAGGCGAGCGAGCCGTTCGGATAGAACCGGACATACGTCTGGCGGAGGATGAGATCGGAGGGAAGCCCTCCCTGGAGGATGGAAAGCTCGGCGGGCAGGAGGTCCTCCGCGATGTCGAGCGGAAGCACGCCGCGGGTTTTGTAATGCCCGAGGATCGCCGCGTCGGGAATCGGGATCTCCCGCTTGAGCAGGCCTTTCGCGAGGGTGATCTGCTGCCGCGCGAAGGCGATCACCTTGGAGTCGTTCCAGTCGAGCGGAGTGGGAAAATTGATCGCGAGATTGTAGCTGAGCCGGCTCTGCGCGAGCGGGCGTCCGTTGCGGTCGGTGATCTGTCCGCGCGGGGCGGGGATCGCAAGCGAATACGTGCGGGCCTGCCGCTGGGTCTCCCACGTCGGTTTGGGATTCTCGACCGAGCTGGTGTTGTCAATCGTCACCCCTTGGGCGAGGGCGGCGGCCGGCAGCAGGAAGAAGAGGAGCTTCATTCGGTGAAGACGATCCGCCGCCGCAATCGTCAGATCCCTGGGCAAAACACGGCATGGAAAAAGGCTGATCACGGGAAGGATGGAAGCAGGCGCGGCGATGCGGTGGGGCTACCCTCCGGCCGCGCGTTCGAGATGGCCGCCGAACTGGTAGCGCATCGCGGAGCAGACTTTCTCGGACATCGTATGTTCCTTGCGCGAGCGGAACCTTGCGTAGAGCGCGGCCGTGAGCACGTCGCAATCCACCGCCTCCTCGATCGCCGCCATGATCGTCCAACGCCCCTCGCCGGAATCCGAGACGCGCCCGGAAAAATTTTCGAGCGTTGGGTTGTCCGCGAAGGCCGCGGCGGCTAGGTCGAGAAGCCACGAGCTGACCACGCTGCCGCGGCGCCAGAGTTCCGAAATATCGGCGAGGTTCAAATCGTAGTCCAGATCGTGGTGCATCGCGGGTGCGGTTTCGGCATCGCTGGCGGCGGCTTTCGTGCTGGCGTTCGCGTTGGCCAAAATATCGAAGCCTTCGCCGAACGCGGCCATGATTCCGTATTCGATCCCGTTGTGGACCATCTTGACGAAGTGTCCGGCCCCCGAGGCTCCGCAATGCAGGTAGCCCTCCTCGGCGGTTCCGCCGAGCTTTTCGCGTCCGGGCGTGGGCTCGATGGTTCCCTTGCCGGGCGCCAGCGTTTTGAAAACCGGGTCCAGGCGGCCGACCTCATCCTTGTCCCCGCCGATCATCATGCAATAGCCGCGCTCCAGGCCCCAGACTCCTCCGCTGGTTCCGCAATCCAGATAGTGAATTCCCTTGGGACGCAACGCTTCGCTCCGCCGGCGGTCGTCGCGGAAATACGAATTGCCCCCGTCAATAATCGTGTCCCCCGGCTCCAGCAGTCCCGCCAGCTCGTTTACGACCCGGTCCGTGATCGCCGCCGGGACCATGATCCAAACGGCGCGGGGTTTTTCCAGCTTGGATACGAGTTCCGCCAGCGAATCCGCGCCGATGGCACCGTCCTTCACAAGATCCTCCACGGCCTTCGGGTTCGCGTCGTAAACAACGCATTGGTGGGAGCTGCGCAGAAGACGGCGCACCATGTTGGCACCCATCCGGCCGAGACCGATCATTGCGAGTTGCATAGGAGCGCAAGTTGAATCCCATCCCCCGAAATCGCAAGCGAAAAGCCGCAACGAAAAGCGGCAACGCGCCCAGAGTCCACGCGGGGACGCAACTTCAGCCCGCCGACGCCCGCGGGTGAGCTGACTCATAGGCGCGCTTCAGGCGCTCGACGGTGACGTGGGTGTAGATCTGGGTGGTCGAGAGGCTTGCGTGTCCAAGCAGAGTCTGCACGCTGCGCAGGTCGGCGCCATTGTCGAGCAGGTGCGTCGCAAAACTGTGCCGCAGTTTGTGGGGGGAGAGGTTCGACGGCAGGCCGGCCTGGACCAGGCGGGAGCGGATCCCGGACCAGATATTTCGCGCCGAGAGCCGGCGCCGGGATTTGTTGATGAAGAGCGGGCCGCTGTGGACGCGCGCGGCCTGGCGGTATCGTGAAATCGCTTCGAGCGCGGGTCCGCCGACCGGGCAGATCCTTTCGCGCCCGCCCTTGCCGGTCACCCGCGCGGTCTCGCCAATCACATCCACGTCCCCGACATCGAGCCCCGCGAGCTCGGACAACCGCATCCCGGTCGAATAAAAAAGCTCGATGACCGCGGTGTCGCGGGCCGCCATCCAGACCGGAGCCTGCCTCGACTTTTCCATTTTTCCAGGTGTCCCGATCAATGTCTCGACCTGCGCGGGGGTCATGAACCGTGGCAGCGGCCGCCCGGCTTTCGGCAGCAGAACCTCGCGCAAAACATTTTTTTTGATTTCGTTTCGCATGAGGAGGAAGGCATGGAACGCGCGGAGCGCGGAGATGCGAAGCCGCACGCTCGCGCGGGCCATCTCCCTTTTCATCATGTCGAGCATCCACGCGCGGTAATCGTCGGCCTTCATTTCCCCCCACGATCCGGAGGGGCGGAATCTGCGGAAGGCCTCGATCGCCGTGCGGTATGTGATGATCGTTCTCGGCGAGGCATTCCGCTCGGCATCAAGATACGCGAGGAATTCCCCCACCCTCCTGTCGGGCGCGGAGATCCGGGCCGCCGGCGTGGGTTTTCTTTTCAGAGTCGGGCGCCCATCGGGGCGGCGAGCGGAGGCTGGGCGGTGTGTCCGACGTCTCCGGCGCGCGAGGTCGCGCGTTCGAATTTCAGCGTCGCCGAGCGGGTCTCAACGCGGTCCGGCGAGGTCGCGACAATCGGAATTTCGTAGTTTCCGTCGGGGAAGACAAAATGGTGGCGGAACGTCCCGTCCGGCCCGATCGCGACCGGCTTGCCGTCAATCGTGACCTTCGCCTGCGGGTGGGTGCCCCCGTAGAAAATGACCTCGGCGTTGACGTGCAGAAAAAATCCCCTCCGTGCGAACCCAAAAGAGCCGAGGTTTTCAGAGCCACCGCTCGTCTCGGCGTGGCCCCAACTCGACACGGCAGATTGCGAACTCATCGCGGCGTGGTTCCAACTTGAGAGCTCGGACGCGCCCGCCCAGGAGGTTGTTGCGGCCTGCAGCCAGCTCAAGAGCGCGGCAACCCCCCACGAGGATTGTGTGAAGGATGACAGCTCGCCCTTGCCGGGCCACGAGCTCGTCAGGGCCGCGGCGGCCCAACTGGAGATCGCACCCGAAGCCCACGGGGAAGATCCCACAATGGCGGTCAACGCGCTAAAGATGCTGCTCTCCAGAGGCCCCCACGGGGCTTTCGGCAGAAGCTCGCCGGCTCCCTGCGAGTGCAGGAGCTCGCTGAAACGCTGCTGGATCCGCGAACTCAATTCCTCGGATCCCAGCCCGCCCACCAGGATCTCTTCCAAAAATTCTTTGCCCAGCAACATTTCAAGAACCACCCGCTCGTCCGGGCTGATCCCGTCCTGCGATCCCAGCGCATGGAGCCGGCCGTCACGCTGCAGCCGGCCAAGCGCCTGGATGAGCGGCTCGCCCTCGCGCATCGTCGTCTGGATGTTGGCCATGAGTTTCTGAAAGCTCAGGTGCAGCGGGATCGTGGCGTAGTCGAACTCCCCGGACTCGGACATCTTGTCCTGCGGGGTCCGGATGGTGAGCGATCGGGCGATCCCATTCCACTGCTCGCCGCGGTAATACCCGATCTCGACGGAATACTCGGCGGACGCCTCGTTCACCGGGATATACCAGTTCCGGGTTTCGAACGGGACTTCGGTCTCGCTCTCGACCGCACCCCCCGGACCGAAAACCCTCAGAAACGTCCGGCCTCCGGGATGCCTGGCAATATCGATGTCCCAATAGGTGAAAAGCCGGCGCGGTTCCTGCGCGATGAGAAAAATGGAGTCGGTCCCGTAGGATCTTGGCAACTCGCCCAGCTTGTCCAATGCGGAAGCCGCGGCAACCTTTGCTGAAGGCTTTTTTTTAACGGCCCCGGAGGACTTCTGGACTTGTTTGGACATATTTTCTCCTGGAAAAGCCGTCCCGTGTCCCTGCAAACTCAGTCACCGACCTCAAGTCCCATCTGGCGGGCTGTGCCGCAGAGAGTGCGGAACGCCGCCTCTTCGTTGCGCGCATTCATGTCCTTCATCTTGATTTTGACGATGTCCATCACCTGCTTCTTGGTCAGCTTGCCGACTTTGATTTTGTTCGGCTCTTTCGAGCCGGAGGCCAGCCCGGCCGCCTTTTTCAAAAGGATCGCCGCCGGGGGCGACTTCGTGATGAAGGAAAAACTCTTGTCCTTGTAAACAGTGATGACCACCGGAAGGATATCCCCCGACTGTTTTTGTGTCGCCGCATTGAATTCCTTGCAGAACGCCATGATGTTCACGCCCTGCTGACCGAGGGCCGGGCCCACCGGAGGAGCCGGATTCGCCTGCCCCGCAGGAATCTGCAACTTGATCTTTCCAACAATTTCTTTCGCCATAGTAAAAGGTCTCCGCCGACTGGGCGGAAAAGGAGTGCAGCAGACCACCAAGCCCCAACTCTGGCAAGCAGTTTTTCCGGGTATTGCTGATTTGCGGGGAAAATGGCTGCTTCGAGAACGCGTCCCGACGCGCTCTTCGGGCATCGAGGAACGCCCTGACGCTTGCGAGCCGCGCGCGGCCCGCAAATGATGGGACGGGGCTACTCGCCGCTGCGACGTTCCAGAAACCAGGAAATCGCGATGCAGATTTCGTAGAGGAGATACATGGGGGCACCCATGAGCAGGAGGGTGATGATGTCGGACGTCGGGGTGATGACCGCGGCGAAGATGAAGATGAGGACGAGCGCGAACGCCCGCGTGCGGCGGAGCAGCGCGTAGTCCACGATGCCCAGCTTGACGAGGAGGAGGACGGCCAGCGGAAGCTCGAACGCGAGCCCGAACCCGATCACAAACTGCGTCGTGAACGAGTAGTATTCCCGCACCGTCCATGTCGGCTGCCAGTGCATCGCCCGGGCATCGTTGAAAAAGAACTGGAGCGCTTGCGGAAGAACGACCAGATAGCTGAACGCGACCCCTCCGAGAAACAGCCCGAACCCGACGGCGGCCGCCGGGTAGAGCATCCGTTTTTCGGAGGGAGTGAGCGCCGGGAGCACGAACTCCGCGAGGAAGAGGAGCAGAAGCGGAAACGCAAGAACGACCCCTCCGTAGAACGCGAGCTCGAGCGAGATCGTGAACGAGTCGGCGACCCCGAGGGACTGGAGGTTGGCGGCTCGCTCGGGATCCACGGCGATCAGCGGGTATTGGACCAGGGCCGCCAGCTCGCTGCGGAAAAGGAAGCAGAGGGTCATCGCGACGCCGAGCGCGAGCGCCGCCTTGATCAGCATGGTCCGGAGGTCATCCAGGTGCGCGAGAAACGGCTTGGACTCGTCGTGCGTCTCGCGGAAATCAAAGAATCGTTTCAAGCTCATTTGCAGAGGGCCCGGAAGGCCGGGCCGGGGTTTCCATCAGCCGAGGAGTGCGGACCACCGGGAAAGCTCGCCGGCGACGTTTTCCGGCGACGGGGCGCCGGTTGCGCGGCGCGCGGCCATGGCGGCGTCGAGATCGAAGTTTGCCGCGACGACTTCCGGGGTCAGCAGCGGGGAGGCCGCGAGGAATTCCGCGGGAGCGAGCCTGTCGAGCGGGGTGCCGAGTTCCTGGGCGCGGGCCACAAGCCTGCCGATGATCTCGTGTGCCTGACGGAACGCGACTCCGCCCTCGACCAGCCGGTCGGCCAGGTCGGTGGCGAGGAGCAGCGGGTCCGAGGCCGCCGCCCTGGCCCGGTCCTCGCGCAGCCCTGCGGCGGCGATCATTTCCGAAAAAATGGCGAGCGTGGAGCGCGCGGTGTCCACCGAATCAAAGACCGCCTCCTTGTCCTCCTGCATGTCGCGGTTGTAAGTGAGCGGCAGTCCCTTCATCGTCGTGAGCAACGCGAGAAGATTCCCGTAGAGACGTCCGGTTTTTCCGCGCGCCAGCTCCGCGATGTCCGGGTTCTTCTTTTGCGGCATCAGGCTCGATCCGGTTGTATGCCGGTCGCTCAGATCGAGGAACCCGAACTCTGCGGACGCCCAGAGAATGATGTCCTCGCTGAGCCGCGAGAGGTGCATGCCCAGAATCGCGATCACCGCGAGCAGCTCGCAGGCAAAGTCCCGGTCGGAGACCGCATCCATGCTGTTCGTCGTGACTTTTGAAAATCCGAGTTCTGCGGCGACCGCCTCGCGGTCCAGGATGAGCGTGGATCCCGCGATCGCGCCCGAGCCGAGCGGCATCGAGTCCATCCGTTTCGCACAGTCCTCCACCCGCCCGGCATCCCGGTCCAGCATCTCGACATAAGCCAGCAGGTGATGGGCAAAGAGGACCGGCTGCGCGCGCTGCAGATGCGTGTAGCCCGGCATCACCGCCGAGGGATGCCGGCCCGCAAGGCCGACCAGAGCCAATTGCAGGTCCCGGATCCTCCCGCGAATTTCCGTGCAGGCCTCAAGCAGATGAAGGCGGAAATCCAGCGCGACCTGGTCGTTGCGGCTGCGGGCGGAGTGAAGCTTCGCCCCGGCGGCGCCGATCCGTTTCGTCAGCTCGGCCTCAATGTTCATGTGGACATCTTCCAAGGCCTCGCTGAAGGCAAATTCCCCGGAAGCGATGTCCTCCCCGATCTCTTCCAGCCCGGAGGCGATTTGGTCGAACTCTTCCGGGGTCAGGATCCCGGCCTTCGCCAGCGCGCGGGCATGGGCGATGCTCCCCCGGATATCCTCCCGGTAGAGCCTCCAGTCGGTCGTGACGGATTGTCCGTAGGATTTAAGGAGATCCGACGCCTCCTGTTTGAATCGGCCTTTCCACATAGAGTCAGTTTTCTGTTTCTGCCAGTCGCCTGGCGCAGGTGCCGCGCAGTTTCAGCTCGTCGCAGTGCGCCTCGATTTTCACCATCTTGTTTGCCGGGGAAAACCCGAGTCGGCGGGTGATGCAATTTTCCAGAAGCTCCATATTCGCGTCTTCAAATTCGATGATTTTTTTGCAGTCCACGCAGACGAGGTGGTTGTGGGTCGGGTGCTCGAGGAAGTTCGGATCGTAAATTTTCGCCTCACCTCCGAGATCCAATTCGCGCAACAACCCGCTCTCCACCAGAAGCGGGAGCGTCCGGTAAACCGTCGCGCGGGACACCGAGCGGTCGATCTTTCGGGCCATGACGAGCAGCTCTTCCGCATTGAAGTGCTCCTTCGTGCTGAATGCGGCCTCGATCATTGCGTCGCGCTGGGTGGTCTTGCGCAGTCCCTTCCCGGCCAGATAACCATATAATATCTCGCGAACGCTTTCTCTGGAAGGAGTCTCCATCTCCCGGGCAGAGTAACGAGCCCAAACGTCGAGTCAAGGAAGGGAAAAGGCCAGAGAACTACGGCAATGGAGAGAGGAGTGCCGTTGCTGCATTCCTGCCCTGGCGGGGTTCGTCCGTCCCCAATCCATAGTCTCTGGCCTCGGCAATATAAATCGGCGTCACCTCAACGCAACAGAAAATCCAGTTTTGTTCCGGCCCGACACGCAACAGAAAATCCGCGAATTTGTTGCATTTGGGCTTGCAGGGGGGGGGCGCGTTGGCTATTCACATCCTCGCTTCGTAACCAAATACTATTTCGCCATGGGTAAAGTTCTCCTCTATGCTTCCATTGTTGTCACGCTAGCCGCGACGGGCATTGGTTTTGTCAACAAAGAAAAATTGTCCTCCGCCAAGGAGGATCTCGTTTCCTCGCAGAAGAAAGTGGAGGAAAAGACCGCCGCCGCCGAGCAGGCCGACAAAATCCTCAAGGAAACCAAAGCGACGCTGACGACCGTGACCGCTGAGAAGGATCAGGCGACCACCCAACTGGAAACCGTCAAGGGCGACGCCGGGAAAACCACCGCCCAAATCACCGACCTCACCACCCAAGTGGGAACGAAGGATGCCGAAATCGCCAAGCTCACCGCCGACATCCAGGCGAAGGACGCCCAGATCAAAACCCTGAGCGAGACGACGGCCGCAGCACCTGCCGTCACCAGCCCTGAAAATCAGGTGGTGCTTCAGGAAAAAGAGGCGCTGATCACGAAATTGCAGGGCGATCTGGATGCCTCGCGCGCGCAGCTTGCGGATCTCCGAAAAAAAGAAAACGACCGGATGGCGCTCAAAATGCGCAACGGGCTTGAGGGCCGGATCCTCGCGGTCAACCAGGCATGGAATTTTGTCGTGCTGAACCTGGGCGACCGGAACGGGGTGGTCGGGAATGCCGAGATGCTCATCAAGCGCGGCAACCAGCTCGTCGGCAAAGTGCGCGTCACCTCGGTCGAGCCCTCGACCTCCATCGCGGATATCGTCGCCAACAGCGTCCCCAGCGGAGTCAACATCCAGCCCGGTGACAATGTCATTTATCAAGCGACTGCTGAGTAGCCTTCTTCTGGCTGCCTCTCTGGTTTCCGTTTCCGGCTGCGCGTCGGAGGGAACTTCGGAATCCCAGCACGCAGGCAGCAACATTCCCTGGAACCGTCCCGAAAAGTGGGAGGGTCCGGGAGTGATGGGTTCGATGATGTCGGGAACCCAGTAGAGAGTGTCACCCGGAGGGAACGCGTCGCTCCCGGTTTGTTAATCCGGGGGAGAAAAGCGTTGAGCGCGCCGGACCTCCGGTGCCAGGGCAGGTCCGCCAGGCAGCGGTTCTGATTGCTCACAAGAATCGCCGTCCGGGTCGGCCGCTTGGCGGGACGGAGCGTCCACTTCGCCCGCGTCGCCCGTGATTTGTCACTCGCCTTCCGGAAGTTTCCTGGATTCGTTTCTTGACCTTTGCAGGCGGTTCCGGCATGGAATCCGTCTCGCCTTCTGGAAAATTTCCCGTTGGGTGTTCCACAAACCATGACATTCCGCCGACCGACCCTGCTCTGGTGCCTGCTTTTGCCGGCGCTGATTTTATTGGCTTCCCCCGCTTTGCGCGCGCAGGCTCCGCAGGGGCCGGTGATCAAAGACATCGTGATCGAGAACGTGGGGGCGCCCAGTATATCCAAAGAGCGCGTGCTCGCCAACCTCGCCACCAAAGTCGGGCAGCCTTACAGCGAACGGGCCGCCGAGCAGGACATCCGGGCACTTTACGCGACCGGCGGCGTTTCCAACGTCCGCCTTTTCGCCGAGCCGCTTGGGGACGGGGTCAAAGTCACCGTTCTTCTCCAAGGCCGTCCGGTCATCGAGGAGATCCTGATCGAAGGGGCCGACAGCATCCCGCTGAACCGCGTCCGTCGCGAAACCAGCACCAAGGTCGGAGATGTCGTGAGCGAGGAAAAAATCGAGGACGACCGGCAGAAGATCATCAAGCTCTACGAGGACAAAAATTTTTCCGAGGTGAACGTGACCTACCGGGTGCAGGAAATCCCGGGCAAGAACCGGGCGCGCGTCCTTTATGCGATTTCCGAGGGTCCGAAGCTGGTGGTCAAACGGATCACTTTTGTCGGGAACGAATCGGTCCTTCCCCGCGACATCCGCAAGGTCATGAAGACGAAGCCCGAGGACCTTCTCTCGTTCCTGACCAAGAGCGGGCGCATGCTCCCCGCACAGATCGAGGAGGACCGCGCCGCCATCCGCACTCTCTACCAGAACCGCGGGTTTGCCGACGTGGACATCTCGAACATCCAAACCCAGCCGCTCCAGAATGCCGGCGTCGAGATCATCATCACGATCGTCGAGGGCATCCAATACCGAGTCAACTCGGTGAAGCTCGAAGGGGCAAACGTCGTGCCGCAGCAGGAAATCCTCACGCGCATGAAAATGCTCGGAGGGCAGCTTTTCACACCGAAAGGCATGGGCGACGACCTCAAGGAACTCCGCGACTTCTATGGGGCCCGGGGCTATGTGGACATGGTCGCGATGCCTGAAGTCCTCCCCGCCGGCCAAGGGGCGGTGGATGTGACCTACCGGCTTGACGAGGGCATCCAGTCGTATGTCAACCTCATCAACATCCAGGGCAACACCCGCACGCAGGACCGGGTGATCCGCCGCGAACTCGCCGTCAAGCCGGGGGAGGTCTTCGACACGACGCTCGTGGATGTCAGCAAGAAACGCCTCGAAAACCTGAACTACTTCTCGCGCGTCGAGACCCCGGCCTCCGACACGATTGTTCCCGGACGCAAGGACCTGAATGTCATCGTCGAGGAGAAGCGCACCGGATCGTTCAACTTCGGCGTCGGGTTCAGCACGATTGACAGCCTCCTCGGGTTCGCCGAAATCCAGCAGTCGAATTTCGATCTTTTCAACTGGCCGAACTTCACCGGCGGCGGCCAGCGGTTCCGGATCCGCGGGCAATACGGCCTCCAGCGCAGCGACTTTGTCGTGTCGCTCACCGAGCCGTGGTTCCTCGGATACAAGCTTTCGGTCGGAGTCGAAGGCTACTACCGGAATGCAAACTTCCTCTCGGCGGTCTATAACCAGGAAAATGTCGGCGCTGCCTTCCAGGCCCGCAAGCAGATCTGGCGCGCGCTTTCGGCCCGTTCGGAATACCGGATCGAAAAAATCAGGATTTACGATGTCGATAATGTTGATCAAAATGGCTATTTCTTCTTCAACGGGTATAACGACGGGTATAACGGCAACGAAAATGCGGGGGAGGTGATCAAAAACTCCGCGGGCACATATACCAAGAGTGCGGTCACGGGTTCGCTGACCTGGGACACCCGCGACAGCCTGTTCCTCACCCGCAAGGGAGAGCTCTTGGAACTCACCGGATTTATCGCCGGAGGTCCGCTGGGAGGAACCGTCCAGGACTACGGGCTCTCGCTCGAATTCTCCAAATACGTCCCCCTGCCCTTCGATATGATTTTTCTCGTGAAGGGGCAGCTCGCCATAACGAACGGATGGGGAGGCAACACGGAATCTGTGGATGGCGGCTACGGCAACGGGGTTCCCATTTTCGACCGCCTCTACCTCGGTGGAGCAAACAACATGCGCGGATTCAACTTCCGCGAAGTCGGCCCGGTGGACCAGTATGGCAACCCGATCGGCGGCAATTCCCTGGCCTATATCACATTGGAAATGACGTTTCCCATCATCTCGCGTGTCCGGGGCGCCGTCTTCACCGACATGGGGTTTGTCAACGTTGATCCGGGCGACTTTGGCACCTCGAATGCCAACGTGGACGCCGGCTTCGGCCTCCGCCTCGACCTCCCGATCGGCCCGGTCCGCGTGGACTACGGCATCCCGCTCGTCTATGACGAATGGAACGGCCCCCCCGGAAAATTTAACTTCAATATCGGATATCAATTTTGAACAACCCGTTCAGAATGCGGTCCAAGCTTGACCGAACACAATTATTGTTCAAACTGACTCACTCAAACAGAAAACCAACCACCATGCTTAAATCCATCCTCTCCGTCGCCATTTTGGCAGCCGCTTTCACCGCCTTCGTTCCGTCGGCCAATGCCCAAGTCAAAATGGGCACTTTGGACATGAACGCCATCTTCACCCAGTATTACAAAACGAAGGATGCCGAGACGAAGCTCAATGAGGCCCGCGCCGCCGCAAAGAAGGAACTTGACGACCGTCTCGAGACGCTCAAGAAATCGATGGACGACATTAACAAGATCAATGCCGACCTCGAGAAGCCCGAACTCAGCAAGGACGCCAAGGACAAGGCCACCAAGAGCCGTGACGAAAAAGTCAACGACGCCCGGAACCTTGATCGCGAGATCACCGAGTTCCGCGGCACCCGCGAGCGCCAGCTCCAGGAGCAGTTCGTCCGCATGCGCAAGGACATCATCGATGAGATCATGAAGGTCGTGAACAGCAAGGTCAGCGCCGCCGGCTACGATGTCGTCTTTGACAAATCCGGCATGAGCATGGGCCAGATCCCGGTCATCATCTTCTCGCGTCCGGAGTTCGATTTCAGCAAGGAAATCGTGGAGACTCTGAACAAGAACGCTCCGAAAACCCCGGCTGGGAACTGATGACACTCGGTGAGGTGGCCGCCCGCACGGGCGGCTGGGCGGCTCCCGAGACCGCCGCTCTCGAAATCTCCGGCTTGGCATCGCTCGACGATGCCAACCCCGGGGATCTCGCGTTTTTTGGAAACCCGAAATACCTCCGTGCGTTGCGGAAATCCTGCGCCACGGCGGTTCTCGTCCCCCACGGATTCAGCGGGGACGTCCCGGCAATCAGAATCTGGGTGGACAACCCGGCTGCCGCCTTCGCAGGGCTTCTTGCGGATTTTGCCCCGCCGGAAATTCCGCGTCCGTCCGGCATCCACCCGGCGGCGGTGATCTCCCCGGATGCGGAGATCGCACCGGATGCCGCCATCGGTCCCTGTGCGGTCATTGAATCCGGCGCGCGGATCGGTGCCCGCTCGATCATCGGCGCCCAGTGTCACATCGGCCACTGGGTGACGATCGGCGAAGACTGCCGGCTTTATCCGAATGTGACGGTCCGGGAACGCTGCACGCTGGCCAATCGCGTGACTTTGCATTCCGGGGTCGTCATCGGTGCCGATGGCTTTGGCTACGAATTCCACGAGGGCAGCCACCGGAAAATCCCGCAGACCGGAATTGTGCAGATCGAGGACGACGTCGAGATCGGCGCGAACTCCACGTTGGACCGTGCGCGGTTCGGGCGCACATGGATCCGCAAAGGCACAAAAATCGACAACCTCGTGCAGATCGGCCACAACGTCACGATCGGCGAGCACTGCATCCTCTGCGCGCAAGTGGGAATTTCCGGAAGCACCCGGCTGGGAAATTTTGTGACCCTCGCCGGAAAAGTCGGCCTCGGCGGGCATATCGAACTTGGGGACGGGGTCGTCTTCGGAGCCATGTCCGCGATCGCGAAGGACGTCCCTCCCAAGGCCATCATGTTCGGTGCCCCCGCCCGCCCGATCCGCGAATACAAGGCGACCTATGCCCTCCTGAAAAACATCCACAAGCTCTACGACCGCGTGAAGAAGCTGGAAGAGCGCGCCGGAGAGTCCGGCGAGGCCCGCGAATCAAGCGGATAGCCGTTTGCCCTGAGTGTCGCCGGTCTTGCCAGATTGGCCGGGCCTCTTTAATGCTAGTGGCCATGCAAGATCTTTCCCTCCCTCTTGCCCAGGCGTCCGAGGCCTCCGGCGACATCATCAAGGCCGGCCTTCACTTCACCCATCTGGCAGGAATTTATCTTGGTTGTGCGATCGCAACATACCTTGCGATGCTCTTCGCCGGCCGCGCGTTGAAGCGCCGGCTTCGGCTCCCGCTCAGCTGGACTTACCATGTGTTCTGCCTCGCCGCCGCGCTCTATCTCCCGACGCTTCTTTCGTTTTTGAAGTTCTCTGGCAAGGCGGACATCCAGCAGCACCTCGGGGCCGCGGTGATCGTCACCGGTGCGTTCGTGCTCGTCGGGCTGGTGAGACATTATTTTTTCGATATGCTGCTCCGGAAGGGGGAAGGCACGCAGGTGCCGAAATTCCTCGGGGAGTTTGTTTCGATTACCATCATTGTCGGAGCGGCTCTGGCAGTTCTCCGGTTTGTCTACGACCAGAATGTTCCCGGTCTCCTCGCCGGCGCTGGAATCATCGGCATCGTGCTCGGCTTGGCACTTCAGGACACGCTGGGAAATATCTTCAGCGGATTTGCCATTTATTTTGGCGGGCAGTTCAAATCCGGCGACTGGCTGCTCGTGGACGGCCATCACGCAATGATCGTCGAGATCAACTGGCGGTCCACCCGCCTCCGCACCACCGACGACGTCTGCCTGGACATCCCGAACAGCAGCATCACCAAGCAGACGGTCATCAACTACAATTTCCCGACGAGCGCCCATGCGGTGCGAATGGAAATCGGCCTCGAATATGGCGCTCCTCCCAGCCTCGTGAAAAAAGTCCTCGTCGAAGCGGCTCTCGACTGCCCGTTCGTCCTCCGGATTCCCGCCCCCAATGTCTTCCTCAAAAAATTTTCCGAGTGGAGCATCACCTATGAGCTCCGGTTCTGGCTGGACGATCACGTGCACTACAACCCCGCGAACAGCCACATCCACACGACGTTGTGGTATGCGCTCCGCCGCCACAAGATTTCCATTCCGTTTCCAATCCACCACGAACTCCGTCTCGACAAACCGGCCCCGTACGTCGAGGACCGCGAACTCATCCGGGCCTCGATCCAAAAGGCGGTCTTCGCCACGGTTCTTTCGCCCGCACAGCTTGCGGAAATCGTGGAAGGCAGCCGGATCGTCCGCTTCGGACAAGGGGAGAGCATCATCCGGCAGGGGGCTGAAGCCGGTCCGATGTATGTGCTGGTGAGCGGTCGCGCGGAGGTGTGGGTCGAGGCGAACGGCATCCGCACGGCGGTTGCGGAACTCGCGCCGGACGCCTGCATCGGAGAAAATTCCGTGCTGACCGGCGAAGCGCGCAGCGCGACGATCCTCGCCCTCGAGGATTGTCTTGCGGTCGAGGTGCAGAAGTCCACGCTCGCGCCGATTATCGGCACAAGTCCCGTGCTTCTCGAATCGCTCAGCGAGCTTCTGGCCCAACGGCGCATGGCCAACGAGGGGCTGGTCGCCGGGGCTGCCGACAGCAGAAACCAGACGACCAGGAGCAGCTACAAAGCCGGTTTCCTCGGGAAACTCCGCGCGTTCTTCGAAATGTGAGGCCGTCTCATCTGCCCCGGAAGGACAGGACGTGCAGCATGGTTTTCAAGACGATCTCCAGATCAAGAACCGGCGAGTAGAACCGGATGTAATAGAGGTCGAAGCGGAGTTTTTCCATCGTGTCCTTGAGGCTTTCTCCGTAGTGGAAGTTGAGTTGCGCCCAGCCGGTGATGCCGGGTTTGACGAGGTGCCGGAGGTGGTAAAACGGGATTTTCTCCTCGTAATCCGGGACGAGGCGGACCCACTCCGGGCGCGGGCCGATCAGACTCATGTCTCCGGAAAGAACATTGAGAAGTTGAGGGACTTCATCGATCCGAAGCTTCCGGAGGATCCTGCCGACGCGGGTGATGCGCGGGTCGCCTCCGGCGGTGTAGGCCGGGCCGGCATCCGCGCCCACAACCATCGTGCGGAATTTCAAGATGGAAAAAATCCGCCGGTTGCGCCCGATGCGGGCCTGGTGGAACAGGACCGGACCGCGGGAGTCGAGCTTGATGGCTGCCGCAACGAGGGCGATGATCGGGAGCAGGCCGATCAGGAGGAAGAAGGAGACGAGGATATCAAAGCCCCGCTTGATGAACCGGTAGTGCGAGCGCTCCGCCAAGCTGAAATCCTGCTCGAACACCCATGTGGGATTGAGGTGGAGAGTGGGGACCTGCCTCCACATGAGCGAATAGAAGGCACTCAATGTCAGCACCGGCAACTGGGAAAAATGCATACGCACCAGCTTCTCGATGAGGCCGGCCGGAATCTTTTCCGGCGGCTCCGTGAGGATGACCGCCTCGAACCGGGTCTCGACCTCATTCCAGAACGAGGGGGAGCCGCCCGGAACCCCGTCCGCATCCTCCGGGGAGAGGAGGTTTTCGACCGTCATGGAGATCACCGGATTCTTCAGGCCGGTTCCGGCATAGGCGCTTGAAAACTCCCGGAGCGAGTCCTCCCGCCCGATCAGGAGATAGGGGCGCGTGAGGGCAAGGCGGGCGTGGATCCGGAAAATGATTTCCTTCGTGATCAGCGCAACCGGAATAAATGCCGCGGAACTGAGCAGCAGGACGGCGCGGCTTTCCTGGACAACCTTCTCGGTCCCGAGGAAGACGACATAAATGAAGAAGAGGGCCGCCGCAGTAGCAAGGATGGCCCCCAGAATGAATTCCGCAGCCGCGCTCAGCCTGCGGAGATGAACCGGCTTGTTGTAAGCTCCGCAGATGGCTGCGCCGAAGAGAATGCACAGGCCGTAAATGATGTAGGAGATCCAGCCGCCGCGACCGTCGTCTCCGCCCGGCAGGTAGTAGCCGAGCCGGACCCGGTTCGAGGCCAGAACGCAGGCGAAAAGAAGCAGGGCATCAAGAACCGGAAGGACAATTGTCCAGAAGAACGGCCCGGCGAAGACATCGGCAAACCCTCCCCGGCGGACGCCGTCGAGGTCCGCCACCGCCACACTTTCTCCAGATGGCTTGACCGTGGGGGCCGTCATGAAAATCGGGGGTCAGGACTTTGCCGGTTTTCCGCCCAGCTGATGGCTGTAGTAATAATTGTAATACGGATACTCGTGGTTGGACGGATCCACGGCGTTGTAAATGATCCCTCCGACGACAGCCCGGCGGGACAAAAGGTGGGAGATCGCGCGCTGCGCCAGCCGCAGGCTGGTCATCCCGCAACGGATCGTGACGAGCGCGGTGTCCACTTTCCCGGCAAGGATGCTCGTCTCGTCAACGGCAAGGACCGGCGATGTGTCGAAAATAATGGCGTCGAAACGTTTTTCGATTTCCGCAAGGAAGTGGTCGAGCGAGGCGCTGACAAAGATCTCGCTGCCCCCGGCTCCGTAGTATCCGCGGGGGATGAACCAGAGATTATTGATCTCGGTGGCATGGATCGCCTTATCGACCGGCGCGTTGCCGTTGAGGACGTCCCCGAGTCCGGGATCCTGCTCGATCCCAAACTGTCGGTGGAGGGATCCCCGGCGAAGATCCGCGTCCACGAGGAGCGTGCGCGTTCCCGAGGAGGCGAGGCATGTCGCCAAGTTGGCGGAGACGGTGGATTTTCCCTCGCCCGGCATCGCGCTGGCAATGAGGATCGTCTTCGGCGGGCCCTTTTCCCATTCGGTGAAGAGCAGCCAGGATCGGAGCTTTCGGAACGATTCAAAGAGCCCCTGGTTGTCATCCTCGTTGACGCGGAGGAGTTGCTGGCCTTCGGGCACCCTGGGAATGATGGCGATGACTTCCTCCTCCACGATTGTCTGAAGCTCGGCGATGGACACAACCCGGTCGTCCAGCGCCCCGATGATGAGCAGGATGCCGATGCCTGCGGCCGCGCCCATGATCGCGCCGAGCGCAAGGTCGCGGGCGAGAGGCTGAATGCTCACGCCGGGCGGGGTGGCATACTCCATGATCGAGAGGATGTCCTGCTGGATGTTCGAGTTGACGTCCACGTTCTGGACGTTGGCGAGCAACCGGTCATAAAGGTTTTTCTGGCGCTCGACCTTTCCTTTCAAACGATCGAACTCCCCCATCCGCCCGCTCAGGTCGAGCGATTTTTTCTCCCACTGGGACACCTGGTTTTTCGTGTTGGAAATCTGGGCCGCAAGCGCCTGGCGTTTGGATTCGAGCTGTTCGAGCGCCTGCACCCGGTAAACTTCCAGAAGCTTTTTGTTCTGTCGCATTTCCTGCCCGATCTCCAGGATTTTCGGGTGCGCTGCCTGCCGCGTTTCCAAGAGCTGCTCGCGCTGGGCTTGGAGGATGTAATTCCTGCGCTTGACCGCCAGGTAGCTGTCGGCCGGGGTTCCGCTCCCGCTGGAAATCAGCAGGTCGGAAACCATCGGGCTGCCGGTGTCCTCAGCGGGCTTTCCGGTGGCGGGGGTGCCTTCCGCCACCCGGTCAATGTTCTGCTCTTCGGTGAGTTGGCTGATGAGGTTGTATTCGGACTCCAGCACCGCGAGATCCTTGTTCAGCGCGGCAAGGTAGCCGCCGGCCGCCGTCCCCTCTTCCTGCAGAAAGGCGAGGTTGTTTTTCTTTTTCCATTCAAAAAGGTCGTCTTCGTCTTTGCGCAAACCCGTCTCGACGCGCGACAGCTCATCCGTGATCGCCGAGAGGGTGCTCTGGGATTTTTCATTAAAAATCCCGCGCCGCAGCGCGATGTATTCCTCCATGACCGCGTTGAGATAGGCCTTGACGAAATCGGGATTCTGCCCGGAGGCGGTGAGCACGAAAATCGACGTGCGCGGGATCTGGGAGACCCCGATCGAGACCGGGACGGGAGTGAGGTCCGGCCGCATCGACTGCACGAGCGACGCGGCGCGCCTGCGAACTTCCGTGCTTTCCATCAACTCGACCTGTGTGCCGAAAAAATTGACCGCCTCTTCGTTGTACATCCCGCCTTCCGGCAGGGCAATCCGCCCGCTGACCAGGATTCGTCCGACCGACTGGTAGCTGGTCGGGTTGGTCAGAGAAATCCAGGCCTGGGCGACGAGTCCGATGCTGATCGTGATCGCCGGGATCCACCAGTAAACGGCGACGACTCTCCGGTAACGGGAAATTTTCGAGCGGATCGCTTCGGTCCGCTCCCCGCTGACAATCTGTGCGGGCGCGGGGGGCAATGACGTGATGGGAGAGTTGGGCATGGGAAGGTTAGAAATTGAACATCCGCTCGGGGACCACGATATAATCGCCCGGTTGAACAACCATGTCCTTGCTGGCGTCTCCCTTCTCGAGAACCGCTTTCACATCCACAGTGAACCGCTTTGTCCCACCCTCCCTGGACGGGCGGATCAGGCGCACGCGGCGGCGGTCTGCAAAATCGGCGAAGCCGCCGGCCTCGAGGACCGCCGCGGCGACCGTCACCTCGCGGTCGCGGGGGATTTCCTGGGCTCCCTGCCTCATCACCTGCCCGGTGACAAAATACGTCCCCATCGGCAGTGTGCTGGCGGTTTCCAGGGCGAGCCCGATCGTTGCCTTGCTGTAGAAGGATTTTTCGAGAAGGTGGCGGACCTCGTCGGCCACGGCCTTGCACGTCCGCCCGGAGGATTTCACGCGGCCGACGTAGGGAAAATCAATCTCTCCGGAGGAAGCGACCGTCACAAGCACCGGTTCGTCGCCCTCCTCGGCAATTCGAAAACTCAGGCGGTCGCCGGGAGCCAGCGTGCGCTTGTCGTCAAGGTATCCCGTCCCGGCATTCACCACCGCCGACTTGTGCTTTGTGGTGGCAAGCGCGGGCATCCCGGGGTCGAGGTTCAAATCGGTGTCAGGGATCTCAGCGACCGCCAGCGAGGCGCAGAAAACGACCGAAACCGCTGGCAGGGATCGGGAGAGAAGCCGCCGCAAAAAATTTCCGGGCGGGTTTTGTCGGGCGATGGAGGCTGTCGGGTTCAATTTCAAAATTGGTGGGAAAGGGAGACCGTGAACACCTGCCGGGTATAATTGGCATCCAGCTCCGACTGTTCATTTTGAAAGTAGGTGAACCCAACTCCCGCGGTAGTGTTTTTCATGATTCGAAATGAGAAATTCAGCCCTCCGGTGAAATCCGAGTATGGCAATGCGCCAGCCGTTCGGGAAATCGATCCGTATTCATAATTCAGATAAAGTGAAGCTGTTATAGTGCGGTTTATGCGATATTGCAACCCGTAGGTTGCGGCATTGATTTCCTGGTAATTCGACACGGTGGAGCCCGAAGCCTCCCGGGAAATCGCCAGCCGCTGCGTGAGATACCGGGTGAGCCGGTTCATTATCACGAGCTGGAAGTAGGGCTGGACGTAGTTTGTTCCTCCGAGCGTGCCTTCGACATTCGTGTTGACGCCGTTGGTTTCCTGCAAGGTCAACTGGTCGGTCTGGGTTCCGGTGTTGGAAAACGTTGCGGCTTGGATGCCGGCCTCAAAGTAGAACGAGGTGTAGTCCGTCAGGCGGCTTTGGTAAAAAATTCCGGCCTGGGCGGTGACCGAATCATTCATAATTTGCTGGGTGTACGTGGTGGTCGTGGCCTGGAGGCGGATTCCGGAGTTGGTCGTGGGCGTGATGTCGTAGGAGACGATGCCATACCAGGAATACCCCGTGGAGTTCTGGGAGCTGAAATCGTCGTTCGTGAGCGAAAGGGTGTCCGAACGCTCAACCCCGGTCAGAAAGAGGAGCTGGTTCGGATGCCACATCAGCGAAAGACCTCCCCGGTTGCTGAGTTGGCGGAAATTCACGGAATTCGTGATCGCAGGACTCTCCGGACCGCCGTTGTTGGTGATCGAAGGATAGTCGTAGAGGGTCAGGACAAAATCCTGAAAGTAGATCCGGTAATCGAGCCCCGTGTAGGGATCAATCAGGATCCCGTTGTCGTTATATTGACTGTATCGAAAATACTGGACATAGTTCAGCCCGAAATTCAGCTGGAGGTCGTTCCTCCTCGTGGCCTTCCAGTAAAACCCCACATTGAGCGACAGGGTGATGTAGCTGTCCGCAAGCGGGTCCGTCGGCGAGTTGTTGACATTGGTGTCGTAGGACAGGCCGACGGAGGATCCGAAGGACATTTTTACCTGCCCGAACCGCGCGATTTCCGAGGAGCTCCCCCCGGTCCCTCTGCCGCTCGTCGGCCCCGTCCGGTAGTTCCGGTATGCCTGCCAGCCAGCCAGCGACGACTTGTTGCCGCCCACTCTCGCGCCAAATCCGAAAGGCATCCCCTGCGTCGAACTGGTTGGCGCCATCGTGGTCAGCGTGTTGGCATTGTTCCCAAAACTGGACGAGCTCGCCGCGTCGCTGAGGTATTGTTGTGCCGAAGCCTCCGGAACCCCAAGGGATAAAAACAAAGCACCCCCCCCAACCATGAGGAAAAGCGGAAAAAATCGAATCCAATACCGTGACACCGCCGGCACCCTAGCACAAACTTCCGATGCAGAGACAATCTCAATCTTGTCCGGCGCGTATCTGACGCCCGGTTAAAGGCTCATTTCATGGAGAAACGCCTTTGTTCCTGGTGCTTTTTCAACGAAAGCGCGAAATCGCAGGCAAGCGTTCTCCTGTCGGGGGAGAGGGGAAGACTTGACAACGCCAGGGAGCAGACGGATATTTCTTTCGTGAACACAAAACCCAGTGGCAGGCACCATGCGTGCGCTGCGGGAAAATGCTGTCTGCTTGCCGGGGTTGTGTTTCTTTTATCCGGGTTAAGCAACCGGGTGTCTGCCCAGACATGGAACCTGAACGCCAACGGAAACTGGAGCGCGGCGGGCAACTGGTCGCCAGCCACGGTTCCGAACGCGATCGGGGCGAACGCGACGCTGGGTGGCATCATCAGCGCCACACGGACGATCACGGTGGACACCAGTGTCACGCTGGGCACGCTGACGATCAACGACAATAACAACTACACGCTGACGAGAGCGGCCGGCACGGGCACCAATCTTCTGACATTTGACGCCGTGGGATCGGGTCCGGCCACGATCACTATCTCCAACACCGGTGCTCCGACCATCTCCAGCACCGGAAGCCGGCTCAGAGTGAACCTGACGGACAACACGGTGATCAGCCACACCGGGACGGGGCTTTTCACCATTTCCACAGTGGTCGAAGGGGCCGGGTCGCTGACACACGGCGGCACGGGAACAACGCTGCTGAGCGGGGCCAACACGTTCTCCGGAGGGCTCGCGGTCAATAGCGGGACGGTGCGCTTCGGGGGCAACACGGCGGCCGGAACGGGGCCGCTGACGCTCAACGGTGGCGCGATCGAGGCATCGAGCGCAGCACGCACGCTGGGCAATGCCGTGACCGTGGGCGGAAATTTTTCCGTCGGCGGGACGCAGGCGCTGACGCTGAGCGGCGCGATGGCACTCGGTTCCTCACAGCGCACGGTGACAACGGGCAATACCGCGCTCACGACCTTTTCAGGAATCGTATCGGGCACGGGCGGGATTACCAAGGCGGGGGCCGGCGCGCTGGCGCTGGGCGGCGGGAGCGCCTACACCGGGCCCACGAACGTCAACGCGGGAACGCTGCGTGCACGGGCGGCAGGAACGGCCTTCGGAAACAACTCGGCAGTCACTCTCGCCAACGTCTCGGGAGCCACACTCGACCTCGCCGGCTTCGCCACGAGCATCGGATCCCTGGCAGGCGGCGGGACGACGGGCGGCAATGTCACGCTGGGAGCGGGCACTCTCACGACTGGGGGGGGCAACACTTCGACTTCCTACGCCGGAGTGATCTCTGGCACCGGGGGGCTCACGAAGACGGGCAGCGGCACGCAGACGCTCACGGGAAGCAACACCTATGCCGGCACCACGACGGTCTCGGGAGGAACGCTTGCGCTGGCAAAAACCTCCGGGCCGAACGCCATTGGAGCAGGCGCCATTTTGCTCAACTCGGGGGGGACTCTTCTGCTCGAAAACTCCCACCAGATCGTCGACACGACAGCCATGACCCTGGCCGGGGGCACATTCTCCACCGGCGCCGGATTCTCCGAAACCCTCGGCGTCCTCACCCTCACCTCCGATTCCGCCATCACGCTCGGGTCCGCGATCCACAACCTCCAGTTCGGCGCGAGCAACCTGGCCTCCTGGACCCCGGCGGCCACGCTCACCATCTACGGGTGGTCGGGCACCGGCGGGCAAATCTTTTTCGGCTCCGACTCCACCGCCATCACCCTCGCCCAGTTGTCCCAGATCACTTTCAACGGCTACTCCGGAGCCCAGCTTCTCTCCAATGGAGAACTCGTCCCGATGGCCGTGCCCGAAACCCGCGCCCTCCTCGCTGCCATTTTCCTTGCCGCCATCCTCCTTTGGCGCGAGCGCAAAATCCTCCCGTTCCTGCGGGGTCCGTTGAAAAAAACTTTCTTTCCGGCGTCCGGCGGGTCATTCTTTCCGGGTGAGTCAATCGGTTCTTGATACTCCGGTTCTGGTGCTCAACCGCCTGTGGCAGGCGGTCAACACCTGCAGCGCCCGCCGCGCTTTCACCCTGCTCTACCAGGGCCATGCCCAGGCGGTCTCTTCGGATTCCAACGACTTCACGTCGCACGATTTCGAGAGCTGGCGGGATTTCTCGCGGCTGAACCCGCATCCGGAAATGGTCAAGACGATTTCCATGCATGTGAGGATCCCCCGGATTATCGTGCTGATGCTTTTCGAGCGGCTCCCGAAGAAGGAGGTGAAATTCACCCGTCACAATGTTTTCGAGCGCGACCGGAACACCTGCCAGTATTGCGGGGAGGTTTTTGACAGGGAAAATTTGAATCTCGACCATGTGCTCCCGCGCGACCGGGGCGGACAGACGACATGGGAAAACATCGTCTGCTCGTGCCTCCCCTGCAATACCCGGAAGGGCAACCGTCTTCCCCACGAAGCCAGGATGCAGCTCATCCGCATGCCGAAGCGCCCGAAGTGGCGCCCGTTTGTCCATATCTCGATCTCCAACGCGCCGCATGAGAGCTGGAAACATTTTCTCGATATCGCCTATTGGAATGTCGAGCTCGGAGATTGATCGCCGGCGTTTGAAATCCCGAGGCTTCGATTTGCGCTTCTCTGAGAACCCGGGCGTTCGTCAGCGTGCGGGAACCAGGCGGGCATCGTGCAACCCTGCGGCGTAGGCCTCGAAAACGAGTTTGATTTCATCGCGAACCCTGCGGAATTCCTCCATGATTTCCTCCTCCGTGCCCGTTGTGTGAGCGGGATCGTCAAAGCCCCAATGGTGACGATGGACCTGCCCCGGAAGCATCGGGCAGGCTTGGTCGGCGTTGCCACAGACCGTGATGACCGTATCGACCTTTCGGCTCAGGAAATCGTTCATGTGCTTCGATGTATGACCGGAGATGTCGATGCCGATTTCGGCCAACGCAGCGATCGCTTTCGGATGCACATAACCGGCCGGCTTCGACCCGGCGCTGTGGACGTCGAGCAGGTCTCCGGCAGCGGCGCGCAGGATGCCCTCCGCCATGTGGCTGCGGCAGGAGTTTCCGGTGCAGAGGATGAGCACGGTTGGTTTTGTCATGAGGTGGTCAATCCCCGGAGTCAAGCCCGCGCCCATACCATCCTCGGGTGCTCACACAGGCTTTGCAGACGGAAAGCATGACGGGCACTTCGACAAGGACACCGACGACGGTCGCGAGCGCGGCGGGCGAGGTCGGGCCGAAAAGCGTGATCGCCACGGCGACCGCCAGCTCAAAGAAATTGCTGGCCCCAATTAGCGCGCCGGGGGTGGCGACGTTGTGCCGGACATGAAACATGCGCATGAGGCCGTAGGTCAGCCCGGAGTTGAAATACACCTGGATGAGGATCGGCACGGCCAGCAAAAGAACCGCCGCCCAGTTCGCCACGATGTTCTCGGCCTGAAACGCAAAGATCAGGGTCAGCGTGGTGAGGAGCGCGACAATGGTCACGGGCCGGAACCTCGGAAGAAAACAAATGTTGAACCACTTCTCTCCCTGGGACCGGATGAGAACAGCGCGGCTGATCGAGCCTGCGGCGAGCGGGATGACGATGAAAACGAGAACCGAAGTGAACAGCACGGCACCGGGGATATGAACGCCGGTGACCCCGACCAGCAGCATGACGATGGGAGCAAAAGCGAAGACCATAATGAGGTCGTTGATGGCGACCTGGGCAAGGGTGTAGGGGCCGTCGCCGTCCGTGAGATAGCTCCACACAAACACCATGGCCGTGCAAGGGGCCGCGGCAAGGATGATCAGGCCGGCGACATAGTTTTTTGCAGTGTCGGGCCCGATCCATCCCAACACGCCGCCGAAGAGATGCGTGATAAAGAGCCATCCGAGCAGCGCCATGCTGAACGGCTTGACCAGCCAGTTGACGAAGAGCGTGATGAAGAGGCCTTTCGGTCTGGCGAAAACTCCCCGGATGCCGCCGAAATCGATCTTGAGCATCATGGGGTAAATCATGAGCCAGATCAGGACGGCAATCGGGATGTTCACATGCGAGCCCTTCCCGAATTCCAGCTCGCCGATCCGCCGGGTCAGGTCCGGCAGCATTTTCCCGAGAGCCAGCCCGAGGGCCATGCACGCAAAGACCCAGACGGTCAGATAGCGCTCGAAAAAGTCGAGCCGCTTGGGTGTGGGTTTCATCCTAGAAAAAGCAGTTGGATTTCACGCAAAGGGCGCAAAGCACGCCAAGGCAGAAAGATACGCAAAGGATTAGATAGAAAACGTGTCACCCCAACGGTGAGCGCTTTATCTTTCATAAATTCCTTCCTTTGTGTGCATTGCGTTCTTTGCGTGAGTCTCTTCTTCTGGATTTAGGTTCATGGGTTGTTCCGGTGTTGGGAAATCGGCGCGCAAACCCGTGCTGCGACACCCGGCGGGATCATGGATCCCATGAGCATTTTCATAACCTTTCTGCCGGTTCGGCTTTTCCCGCCCCTTCGCATTTCCCGCGGATCGCCCGCAGTTTTTTGAGATCCGCGCGGAACCGCTTGTCCGAGACCGAGCAGTCCTGCAGGCAGGACAGATGCCGCGCCAGTTCTTTCCCGGGCTTCTTTGGAAGCGAATAGATCCTCCATGCCCCCCGGCACCGGCATTCCACCATCCCGCGTGCGCGCAGATATGACAGGTGCTGGGAAATTCGCGCCTGCGGGACTTCAAGAACGTCCTGCAGGTGGCAGACGCAGAGCGGCCCGCGCGCCAGCAACTGCACGATCCGCAGCCGCGTCTCATCGCACAGGCATTCGTAAATCCGGACCAACGACATGCGGCAGAGTGTATTCGCAAATAAGAATATTCGTCAACAGGAATGTTCCGGGCCTTGCTGATCCTGTGGAGAGCGCCTCCGCACTTGCGGCTTCCCGCCGCAGGTTTTACGCTGGGATTCATGCGAATTGTTTATTGCGGCACGGGCGACATCGGGCTTCCTTCCCTGAAGTCTCTTGCGGACTCCCCCTCGCACGAGCTGGTCGGCGTGATCACCCAGCCGGACCGGCCGGCCGGCCGCGACCAGAAGCCGCGGCCGCCGGCCGTGAAAACCGAGGCGCTCGCACGCGGGATCCCGGTTGCCCAGCCGGAGCGGATCAAAAAGGATTTTCCCGACCTCGCGGGGTGGTCGCCGGACGTGATGGTGGTGGCGGCCTACGGCCAGATCCTTCCCCGCGCGGTGCTCGACATCCCCCGGCTCGGGTGTCTGAACCTCCATGCCTCGCTCCTGCCCCGGCATCGTGGAGCCTCGCCGATTCAGGCCGCGATTCTCGCGGGCGACGAGGAGACCGGGATCACCGTCATGTTTGTGGACGAAGGGCTGGACACCGGGGATATCCTGCTCGCCAGGAGCCTTCCGATTCTGCCCGGCGAGACGGCCGGGGGCCTGCACGACCGGCTGGCCGGACTCGCGCCGGCCGCGCTGAGCGAGGCGCTCGCTCTTCTCGCGGACGGCACCGCTCCGAGAACCCCGCAGGATGCCCCGCTCGCGACTTATGCCCCGAAACTGGACAGGCACGACGGACGTCTCGACTGGTCCGAACCCGCCGGGTTGCTCGCCCGCAAAGTGCGGGCGATGAATCCCTGGCCCGGCGCCTCCGCGCGGATCAACGGAGCGGTTTTGAAAATCCATTCGGCTGCGGCGGCGGCGGAACCCGGCGAGCCCGGCACGGTTCTTTCAGCGAGCCCTCAGGGGATTTCCGTGGCGGCCGGCGAGGGAAGCCTCGTCCTCCTCGAGGTCCAGCTCGAAGGCCGGAAACGGCTTCCGGCGGCGGATTTCCTCCGGGGGTTCCCGCTGGCCCCGGAAACGAGATTCGATTTGTCCTTTTCAGTTTCGCCGTGATCGGGTTGGATGCATGGCAACCAGCATGTCCACTCCGTCCACCCCGCGATACAAACGTGTTGTTCTGAAACTCAGCGGCGAGGCGTTGCGCGAGCCGGGAAGCCGCGACAACATCTCCCCGCAGATCGTGTCAATAATCGCCGGCCAGATTGCGGAAGTGCAGAAAATGGGGGTCGAGCTCGCGGTCGTTGTCGGAGGCGGCAATATCTGGCGGGGTCTCGCGGCGAGCCATCGCGGGATGAACCGCACGACCGCCGATTACATGGGGATGCTCGCCACGGTGATCAACGGACTCGCCCTCATGAGCACGCTCGAAAGCCTGGGGGTCAGCGTGCGGCTGCAGACCGCGATCGAGATGCACAATGTCGCCGAGCCGTTCATCCTCCGCCGGGCGGTCCGCCATCTCGAAACCGGCCACGTCGTCATCTTTGTCGCCGGCACGGGAAACCCGTTCTTCTCGACCGACACGACCGCCGCCCTCCGCGCGAACGAGATCGGCGCCGGGGTGATCCTCAAGGCCACCAAGGTGGACGGGGTCTATGACTCCGACCCGGTCCAGAACCCGGATGCGAAACGGTTCGCCAATATCACCTACGCCGAGGCCCTCTCCAGGCGCCTCCAGGTCATGGATTCCACCGCGTTCAGCCTCTGCATGGACAATCGCATGCCGATCATTATTTTTGATATGAACCAGCCAGACAACATCCGGCGCGCGATCGTCGGCGAAAAAGTCGGGACACTTGTCTCAGACAAACCGGGGGATGCACAATGAGCCGCGACGAAGTCGTTTTTGAAGCCGAGGAAGGGATGGAGAAAGCGGTGGATTTCATGGTCCATGAATTCCACTCGATCCGCACGGGCAAGGCCACGCCCGCGCTCGTTGAGAACCTCGACGTGCAGGCCTATGGCACGACGATGAAGCTCAAGGCCCTCGCCCTCATCACCGCGCCCGAGCCGCGCCTTCTCGTCCTGCAGCCGTTCGACGCCGCGACGGTCCGCGATATCGAGCGCGCCATCAACGAGTCGCGCATCGGCATCAATCCCCTGGTGGATGGGAAAATCATCCGCATCCCGATCCCCGAACTTTCCGAGGAGCGCCGTCGCGACCTGGTGAAGACGGTCAACCAACTCGCCGAAGAGGGCCGCGTCAGAATCCGCTCCATCCGTCGCAACGGCATGGATGCCGCCAAGAAGATGGAAAAGGCCGGGGAGCTGTCGGAGGACTCGCTGCGCGACACGGAAGCGGAGATCCAGAAGCTCACCGACCGCTTTGTGACCGATCTCGACAAACACGCCGCCCACAAAGAGGCGGAACTGATGAAAATATGAAACGTCTTCTCCTCTCCCTTCTCCTGGCGCTTGCCGGGCCGGTCCTCCATGCCGATGTCGTCCGTCCGGCTCCGGAATTCTTCTGGGTGGATTCGACCGGTGCGCGCAAGAGCTCGAAGTCTCTCCTCGGGCGTCCGGTGATCCTGGTCATTGCGGACTCCCCGCGCCAGTGGGCGTTCCGCTCGCAGGTCGGGCAGCTCCAGAAAATGTATGAGCGCCTGGCCGCCGACAAGGCGGTCTGCGTCGCCGCATTCTCGCGCGAGCCGGGCGCCGTCCGCTCGAACATCCCGTTCGTCACCGCCGCCGACGGCCCCCGGGCATCGTATGACCTCCAGGTCGAGCGCGGGTTTGCCATTGCGGTGATCGGCAAAGACGGGAACCTGGATTACACGGGGAACCATGTCGTCCCGGTCCAGCGGATCTACGACATCCTCGGCAATTCTTTCGTCGTCCAAAAATCCCTCCGCAGACCCTGATCTGCGGGACATTTGAGATCATGGCCGCCGACATCGCTCCCCCCCGGATCCCCGGAGACAACGGCCTTCCCTTTTCCAACCTTCTCCCCCAAGATGCCCGCCATGCGCGTTAAAGTCGAGTTTTACGACACCCTCCGCCAGCTCACAGGATGCCACGAATGGGCTCCCGATCTGGCGCAGGGGGCGACGGTGGCCGAGCTTTGGGAGCTTGCGCGGCGCGTCTTCCCGCAGCTCGACAAATTTTCCGGCGCCCCGGTCTTCACCGCCGGCCTCGATTACATCGAGCCAACCCACGTCATCCGCGGGGGTGAAACCATCTCGATCCTGCCCGCGCTGCCTTAACCCCGGAAACGGTTTTCTTCGTGCGCTCCGAGTCCGTGTGAGGAATCACCGGGGCCGGGCTCAGAACCTTCCCCCGGTTCTGAGCCGTCGCAAATCTCACGGAGGACCTTCGCGTCTTCCTGCAGGCTTGCGGGGTCGTCTCCGCGGACGAACTCGAGGAGAAGCGGGCAGTCTTTTCCCGCGGCGCGAAGAGCTGCGACATAGGCGGTCCAGCGGTCGCGTCCATCAGCGAGCGGCAGGCGGCTGCGATCCTGCCCCCAATGGAAGACGTGGAGGTGCTGGAGACGTGGAAGGAGCGCGCGGAGGCTCCCGACGCAATCCTGCAGGGACAGCCCGTGCGGAGGCTGCCAGAGGGTCTTGATGAACGGGTGCCCGGTGGCGTTGAGAAGTGCCTGGGCGGACTCGGTCGTGTCGGTAAGCGTGCCCTGGTGGAACTCGTAAGCGATGCGGATATTCCGGGCGGCGGCAAGATCGGCGCACCGGAGGGCATCCCCGGCCACCGCCTGTTTTTCGGCCTCGCCGGCTTGCGCGGAACCGCATCTTCCCGCCCAGACCCGGATGACCGGAGCCCCCAGGGCGGAGGCCGTGGCGAGAACGGACGGAAAATCCGGCCCGTCGGAAGAGGCAAGGCGGTAGTAGGATCCGTAGGCTGCGACCGAGAGTCCGGCGGACCGGGTCCTCGCGCCGACTTCCGACGCGGAGCTTTCGTCCCCGTGCGGCACATGGACATCCCCGCCCCATTCGATCGACCCGAGTCCGTTTTGAAGACAGAGATCAATGATCGCGGCGGGCGTGAGCTTTCGGAACGAAATGGAAACGAGACCGGTTTTCATCCCGTCAATTTATCCCCCGCAAACCAAAGAACCAATGCTGTTTTTTTCATCGCGGCATGGCATTTTAGCGAAACATGGAGGAATCCCTTGCCATCCTGATCCGCCGGCAGCCGTGGAGCGAGACGAGTTGGATCGTGACCTGGCTGACCCGCGACCACGGCAAAATCTCGACGATGGCGCGCGGCGCGCGGCGCCCGTCCAGCCCGCAGGCCGGAAAGCTCGACCTCTTCTACGTCGCCGACATCGCGTTCACGGTCTCCCGCAAATCCTTGCTCCACACGCTCCGCGAGGTCCGCGTGATGGAACCGTTTGATGCGCCCTCCTGCACCAACGTTTTTCTTGCCGGCTACTTTGCCGAGCTGGTTGACATGATCACCCAGCCGGGCGACCCCGTGGAACAGGTCTTTGATCTCATGGCGCGCGCGGTCGCGTTTCTCCGGAAGAGCCCGGCAAGCCTGCGCGCGCTCGAACACTTCGAATCCGAACTCGGCCGCGCGCTCGGCATTCCCCACTCCCTCGCCGCACTTGAGTCCTACTGCGGACGCATCCCCGCCTCCCGCGCGGCGGCCCTGAAGCTCCTTCCCCAATGAATTTTCCTCTCGTCTGCCCGGCTTTCTGCAGGTAGTGGTTGTCGTCATGCAGACGACTGCAAATCTCTGGGAGGTTCTCTGCCGGGATCTGGAATCCCAAACAAGCCATCCCTCCAAGGAGCAACACCACCTCGCGGCCCGGCAATTCAAGGAGGCCGCCATCCAGGTTTTCCCCGAGAGCAGCCCGCGGCTCTGCGACGCCCTCGAAATCGCGGGCGATGTCTGCCAAGCCGCAGGGTTCCTTCCCGACGCGGTGGAGGATTTCAAGGATTCTCTGGCCCGCAACTTGAAGGCCGGCAACATCACGTCCGCCGCCCGGGTGGCCGCCAAACTTGCCCTCCTCCTCGACCATCTGGAAAAGGAGGCGGATGCCATCCGGCACTACGCGCAGGCGCTGGAGCTTTATTCTGCGGCCCACGACCATTCCCAGGACTCCCTGCTCGCCAGCAATCTCGCCGGACTCGAAAAGCGCACGGGAAATTTTACCGCCTGCGAACGCCACTACAAGCAGGCATTGGAAACCGCCGTGCAACTGCACGGGGAAGTCCACCCCGAGGTGGCGCTGGTCTGCAACAACCTGGGGGTCGCCTACACCGAGGCGGGCGACTGGACGAAGGCGGAAAACCTGCACATGCGCGCCCTTGGCATCCGCGAACAGGTCTTCGGCGCGATGCACCCGGAGGTCGCCCAGTCGCTCGCCAACCTGGCGGTCGTCTATCACTCGAGCGCGAATTTTAAAAAAGCCAGGGCGTATTACAACGCGGCGATGAAGACGTATCTCGCGTTCAAAAAGCCCGACTCTCCGGAGCTCGACTCGCTGAGGTCGAACCTCGAAAAACTCGAGCGCTCCGCAAAATGACCCCGCGGATTCTCACCGCGGATGAGGCGCGGGCCGGGCGCGACCGGTTGGTTGCCGCCGGGCGCGAGCTCGTCTTCACAAACGGCTGCTTTGACATCCTGCACCGCGGGCATGTCGAATATCTGGCGTTTGCGAGGGCGCAGGGCGGCGCCCTCTGCGTCGGCCTCAACAGCGACGCATCGGTCCGACGGAGCAAGGGCCCGTCCCGCCCGGTCAACTGCCAGGAGGATCGCGCGTTTGTCGTGGGATCGCTCCGCACCGTGGATTTCGTCGTGATCTTCGACGAGGACGAGCCGAAAGACCTCATCGCAAAAATTCTCCCGCAGGTCCTTGTGAAGGGCAAAGACTGGGCGCATTACGTGAGCGGACGCGAAGTCGTCGAGGCCCACGGCGGGCGCGTTGTTCTCGCCGAGATGGTCGAGGGACGCTCGACCACCGGAACCATCGAGCGAGTGATGGCCGGCCGGTCCGCCACCGAATGAGCGGAAGTTCCTGGCTTGTCAAACGCCCGCAGGTTTGCGAATCACATGCCATGAAACTGAAAACGGTTTTTCAGCCACAGAAGGCACAGAGCACACAGAGGAAAAACACGACAAACAAGATGTACAAATCTATCCAAGCACGGACTGCCTTTCCCCTCCTTTCTCAGTGTCCTCTGTGGCAACCAATCGCCGGATCCGCGGTGAACTTTCTCCGCGTTCTTTCTGTTCTTGCCGCGTTTGTCCCGCTTGCCGTCGTCGCGGAGGATACGACGATCACGGTGAAAAAGAGCGATGCGACGAGCGTCTTCCTGCAGCCGTTTGGAGGGGCGGAGGGGGCGGCGGCCGCAAAGGTTGTCCAGAACGACCTCGATCTCTCCGGGCTCTTTGCGCTGTCTCCCGCCGCGCGGGCGAGCTTCACGATCAGCGCGACAGCCGGAAGCGGAAGCCTCCAGGGGATGGTCACCGACGGCGGCGGCGGAGTTGTCCTCCGCAAGACCTACGCCTCGAACACCCGCGCAGCCGCTCACGCATTCTCGGATGACATCGTGGAAACGATCACCGGAAACAAAGGAATCGCCTCGACAAAGATCGCCTTCGCCGCGACCCGCACGGGAAAGAAGGAAATCTACACGGCCGACTACGATGGCGGGAGCGTGAAACAGTTGACGCACGACAGCGCGATCAGCGTCGCGCCCGCGCTCTCGCCCGACGGCTCGAAACTCGCCTACACCGGCTACCAGAGCGGGTATGCGGACATTTATCTCATTGACCTCGCCTCCGGCGCGCGGAGCCGGATCATCAAGTTTCCCGGCACGAACTCCGGCGCCGCCTTCTCTCCGGACGGGGGCCGCCTCGCTTGCACGGGCAGCAAGGACGGAAACCCGGAGCTTTATGTCGCGGGAGCAAACGGCTCCGGCGCGCGGCGCCTCACCCGCACCAGCGGAGTCGAATCCTCGCCCTCCTGGTCGCCCGACGGAAACGAGATTGTCTATTCCTCCGACGAGCGGGGCGGACCCCAGCTCTTCCGCATCGCGGCGGACGGCGGCAGCGGACGCCTGATCTCCACCGGATACGGATATTGCACCGAGCCAAGCTGGTCGCCGGATGGAAAAAAAATCGCCTTCACCATCCGCCAGGGCGGGTTTTCGATCGCGATTCTGGACCTTACCTCCGGGGCCGCGCGGATTGTTGCCGAGGGGGAAGATCCGGTCTGGGGCGCAAACTCCCGGCACCTGATCTTCAGCAGCGGTTCGTCGCTCGTCCTTCTTGACACGGTCAAGGGCCGGCCTGTTCCGATTGTGAGCGGCCTTGGAAAAGTCAGCGAGCCGAGCTGGTCGCGGTAGCCAGTCCGGCGGGGATTTCCGCGAGGATTTCCCTGGAGGCGGACTGTTCGTAGGCGTCGGCGATCCCGAGCAGGCGGGTTTCGTCGAGCGGCTTTCCGAGGAACTGGAGCCCGACCGGAAGCGGCTTCCCTTCCTCCTCGACGAGGCCGCACGGGACGCTGATCCCGCAGATGCCCGCGAGGTTGGCGGCGATTGTGAAAATGTCGGCGAGATACATGCGCAGCGGGTCGTTGACGCGCTCGCCGATTTTGAATGCGAGGTCCGGCGATGTCGGGCACACGAGCGCGTCCACCTTCTCGAAGGCGGCGGTGAAATCCCGGCGGATGAGCGTGCGGACTTTTTGCGCGCGGAGGTAGTAGGCGTCGTAGTATCCGCTGGAGAGCACGTAAGTGCCGAGGATAATCCGGCGCTTCACCTCGCTGCCGAACCCTTCCTCGCGCGTGCGGCGGTAGTGGTCGAGAAGGTCGGCGGGGTTCTTCGCGCGGTGGCCGTAGCGGACGCCGTCGAAGCGGGCCAGATTCGCGGAGGCCTCGGCGGTGGCGATGATATAATAAACCCCGATCGCGTATTCGGTGTGCGGAAGCGACACCTCGACGAGCTCGGCCCCCAGGCTCTCGCACTGCCTGATCGCGGCCTCGACTTTTTCGCGCACCCGCCCGTCCATGCCATCCACAAAATACTCTTTTGGAATTCCGAGCCTCACGCCTTTGAGGTCGCGGCCCAGGCCGGCGGAGAAATCCTCCTGCGGCAGGTCCAGCGATGTCGAGTCGCGGGGATCCTTACCCGCGATCGCGTTCAGAATCGCGGCGCAATCGCGCGTGGAGCGTGCGAACGGCCCGATCTGGTCGAGCGAGCTGGCGAAGGCCACCAGCCCGTAGCGCGAAACCCGGCCGTAGCTGGGTTTGAGCCCGACCACGCCGCAGAGCGCCGCCGGCTGCCGGATCGAGCCCCCGGTGTCGCTGCCGAGCGTGGCAAACGCCTCGCGCGCGGCCACGGCCGCCGCGGAGCCGCCGCTCGATCCGCCGGGAATCCGCGTCGTGTCCCACGGGTTGTGCGTGATCTGATACGCGGAGTTCTCGGTGGACGATCCCATTGCGAACTCGTCCATGTTCAGCTTCCCAAAAGGAATCGCGCCGGCCGCGCGGAGTTTCGAGATCACGGTGGCGTCGTAGGGCGCCTTGTATCCGGCAAGGATTTTTGATCCGCAGGTGCATTGCTCCCCGAGGACATTGATCACGTCCTTGATCCCGATCGGAACGCCCCCCAGCGGGAGCGACACGTCGGCTATTTCCGCCGCCGCAAGGGCGGATTCAAAATCCCGGGCGAGGTAGGCTCCGATCTCCTCATCGGTTGTCCGGATGCGATCCTCAATCGCCCGGACTGCGTCCGCGGGCGTGAAGGACCCGCTGCGGAAGCCGCTTTGAAGTTCGGAAATGGTCAGGCGGGCGAGTTCGCTCATGGCTGTTCGATGACTTTGGTGACGACAACGAGGTTGTTGGCGGTGTGCGGGGCATTCGCAAGCATCGCGGCGCGCTCCAGCCCCGGCTTGACGACATCTTCGCGGAAAACATTGAAGACCGGATTCGCGTGCGCGGTCGGCTCAACCTGCGAGACATCCAGCCGCTTGAGTTGCTCGACATACTCGAGAACGCTCCCCAGCTGGGCCTGGAACGTGGAGGCCTCTTCGTCGGTCAGCTCGATGCGCGCCAGGCGGGCGACATCGCGGACATCAAGATTCGGGGTGCTCATGTGCGCCCTTTGGTAGATTCCCCGGCCGCTTTTGTCCAGCGCGCGGTCGAACGCGCCGGGACAAAGGGCGCGATTTGCTGGGGTTTCAGCCAATGAGGCAGGATGCCCATGCCACAGGATCTGGCCGGTGAAAAACCATGGTGGCCATGGGTTCTGCTGAGCAAGGGGACGACTAAAATCTTTTTGGGAAGTGGCTCCATTTGTCTGGCGGCCCCCGCTTTTTTCGCAAATGGGATGCCAAAACCTTCGATGCTGCCGCACTCCATGTCTTTTTTCAGGTGGCTTGACAAAATGATCTGCACACATATGTATTCTCATATGAGAACCACCCTGATTCTTGAGGATTCGGTATTTCACAAAGCAAAAAGCCAGGCGGTTCAGGCCGGGACGACGTTGAGTGCCCTCACGAATTCCGCCCTGCGTCATTTTCTGATGCACCAGTCCGTGACGGAGAAAGCGCGGTTCGTGATGCCTGTGTTTGGGGGTGGACGAAAGCACCATCAAACTCCAGCGGATTTTGCAAGGCTCAGGGATGAGGGACGTTGATGCGCATGCCCGATGTCAATATTCTGATCTATGCCCATCGGAAAGAGGATCCCTGCCATGAGTATTTCAAGGCCTGGGTCGAGACGATGGTCAACGGATCGGAGCCGTTTGCTTTTTCTCCCCTGGTGGCGTGTGCGTTTGTGAGAATCGTTACCCACCCCGCATTCCGTCCGTCACCCACGCCGCTGACCCAGTCGCTGGCAGTAGTTGAGTCGCTTCTGCGAGCGAACACCTGCGTGATGCCGGAACTGGGACGGGGACACTGGCCGATTGTCCGCCGGCTTTGTGAAGAGACGGGGGCGACGGGAAAACTGGTGGCCGATGCGCAGCATGCGGCCCTGGCCATCGAGAACGGATGCACATGGGTGACGCGGGATTTGGATTTTGAAAAGTTCCGGCCCTGCGGGCTTCGCGTGGAAATCTTGGCTCCCGAGTAGCCGGCAGACCGCCCTTTCGGAGAGTGCCAGGGAGAGTGGTCGCCCCCGGCCGCCTTGCCGGAGGATTCAACCTCAGACATCCTGACGCGAAATCGTCTGAGACGATATTTGGTAGGGCGGGACCGCCGAGCCCGCCGACTCCTCTCGACGGACGCCTCGGCAAAACCAGCGCGATAGCGCATCGTGAATGAGGCCAGTCGAATGTTTGGTGCAGGGAGCACAACCGTAGCGAAGCGGAGAGGGCATCCCTACCATTAAGGGTTGGGTCATCCGTTTTCCTCGCTCAACCATTTTCTCTGGGTGGGGTCAGGATGTCTGATTCTGTTTTTTGCGCATTTTCGTGCCTTTTCGTGGCCAACCCTTCTGGCTTCTTCCAGGCCGCTTTCGCCGAGCAGGCCGAGGGCGACCTGCCTCCTTTTGGAGAGCGCCAACGGAGGGCGGTCGCCCCCGGCCGCCTTGCTGAGCCGCCCGAGGACGGCGAAACAGGTTATCACGGGAAGTCCTGATTCGGGAGATCCCTGCTCCCGTGAAGAATACGCAAAATTTGAATCGAGTCATTTTTCACCCTGTAAAAGATGAGATGGTTTCGAAACAACAGACTGCGGATTTCCGGACGAAGTTCCCGGCGCACGCGACCGAGAAGCGGATATCGAATCAATTCCCGCGCCCGGAGCCTCAGGTGGTCAAGATACCGATCGGCCGCGAGTTCATCGTGTTCTGCGATGAACTCCCAAATATCCACCAAATCATCCCTCGCGGGCTGCGAAATCTGGAGTTTCACCCTTGACGACGCTTGCGGCCCATCTTCCTGGCTGCCTTGGATACTTCCTCATCCCACTCCGAAAGATGTCCCTGGTCAGCCGAGGCAATCCCCAACTGCAAAGCCTCGCGGAGGCTGACAAGTTTTGCGCGGTTGCGCGTCTCCTTGTCATAAAGCGTGCGCAGCGCCTCGCGAACAACTTCGCTTGCCGAGGTATAAAGCCCGCTCCCCACTTTCCCATGCACCCACTTCTCCATTTCGGATGTCAGTGAAACATTCATTGCCGCCAACCTAATCGGCAAACAAGAATTGTCAATTCTTGGCCATCGTCCCGTCGCGCGCGCTTTCGGAGTGCCCGAGCGGCAATGATACTTTGCAAAAAGTATAACCTTACGTATATAACGATTGCATGATTGAACGGCCGATTTGGAAAAAACGACTGGAGTCTTCGTGGGAAGAGGTGCCGATCGTCTGGCTTTGCGGGGTGCGGCAGGTTGGCAAGACGACCTTTTGAATACATCCTCCGGCAGAGCGGCGGACAGTTGCAGTCCAGCAAAGCCGCCTCCGCCGTCGGCGTGTCGCGTCCCACGGTGGAAAGCCACCTCCCCGCGCTGGAGCTCACCCACGCGATCACGGTTGTCCGCCCGTTTCATGGCGGCGGACAGACGGAGCTGGTCAAGCAGCCCAAAGTCTATGGGTTCGACACCGGGTTTGTCAGCTTCGTCCGAGGATGGGATCCGCTCCGCTCGGAAGACTTCGGGTTCCTCTGGGAGCACCTCGTCCTGGAATATCTCCAGGCCCACCTGCCCGATTATCCCATCCGCTACTGGCGTGACAAATCCGGTCGCGAAGTGGACTTCGTGATCGCCCGGGCGAGGGAAAATGTGGACGCGATCGAGTGCAAATGGGATCGCAAAGCGCTCGATCCCGCCGCCCTCCATGCGTTTCGAAACCTCCACCCAAAGGGCCGGAATTTTCTCGTCACCCCGTCGGCCTCGCCCCCCTACCGAAAAAAATCCAGCGGCCTCGAAATCGTCGTCTGCTCCCCCGACGGTCTGCTCCCTTGAAAAGGAAAGCGGTCCCCCCCGGCCGCTTTTCCGAAGGTTTCAACCCGGATCCGGCGATTCCTCACACGGAGCAACGGAGAGCACGGAGTGAAGAGGAAAAGGGCTGAATGGCATCGGGACAGAATGATGTGGTCAAATCTCCGGTTTTACCTCCGTGATCTCTGTGTTCTCCGTGGTTAAAAACGTTTTTCGGGTTCAACGATTCACAGCCACAAAAAGCGAGTCGCAAAAAAAGCCCGGCCAATCCCATTCTGTTTTTTGCGTATTTTCGCGCCTCTTCGTGGCCAACTCTTCTGCATTCTTCCCGCCCCCTTATGCCGGGCAGCAGGCCGGGGCGATCTGCCTCCTTGCTCGACTATTCAGAAAAACCTCGCCGGAGCACCGGCAACAGCCGCGAGCCTGACATTCCTCCTTGCGCGATGTGCTGGGCTCAGGCATGTTGCCCGCATGCCACGATTAACTGCAGCGTTCAAGGATGTTGAAGGCGGTTGGATTGCCGCATGGATTGAAGAGATTCCTGGCGTTGTGACTCAAGGCCGCACGATGGATGAAGCCCGCGAGAATCTCCGGGATGCCCTTGAAATGGTTCTTGATGCCAATCGCCAAATATCGGCAGACCTCTCTCCGGAACGGGAAGAAGAATTTGCAGCGGCGTGAAGCGGGCCGCCTTGCTTCGCCACTTGCGGGATTGCGGCTGCTCACTCTTCCGGCAAGGGGCAAAGCATGAAGTTTGGTGGAATCCAGAGAACAAGAAAACATCTGCGGTCCCCAGGCATTCAGAAATCAACGACTTCACGGCACGGAGTGTTTGCCGGGCATTAGAAGTTCAGCCCCCGCCGCGCTTCAATCGCTGATTTGCCTCCTTTTCGGAGCGCCAAGGGAGGGCGGTCGCCCCCGGCCGCTTTTCGCCGAGCAGCCCGAGGGCAGGCTGCCTCCAATGGAGAGCGATGCGACTCCGTGTCAAAACCGCGAAGCCGGTCGATTTTCAGGCAGCCAGCGGTTCTCTGGAAGCGTGCTTTGCGTCATGCTTTTCCCAGGCTCTCCGGGAAAAAAATGCCGCTTCCCTGTGGCCTAGGATAATGGCATTCGCTCCCAAATCGTAATCCAGTTGCGGCCAGTGAGCCGCATAGTGGGTAATGTGGTAGTCCGCCCTTTCTTCAGGAGTAGCAAGCATGAGAGTGGCATACCACGCCAATGGCACGGCACAGGAACGCCCATCCTCGAAATCCCAAATCATGTTGCCTTCCACAAACCGAATGCGGAAAACATCCGGGTAGAGGCGGTCATTTACTTCCGTGGATTCTTTCATATTCAATCCAAAATCATGAACCGGTATCCGCTCTCCCTCAAAATCGTCGGCATGGCGGAGAGTAAAGCAAATTCCCGACGAAAGACCAAAATGAAAAATTTCCACCTTCCAGCTTTCCACCCTCAGCATTCCGCATTCCGCATTCCGCATTCCGCGTTCTGCTTTCAGTTCCGCTTGGGTGAGCCGCTCGACGCGGTCATTTTCCGCCTCCCCAAAAAGCCTCCGCAGGTCGGCGGACGGGAACAACCCGGTGGGGAAATGGAGCCCGACGTTTCTCCAGCGCGGGAAATTTTCCTTGTCAGACATCGCGCGGTCCGATATTCACGCAAAACCATGAAGAGTTCCCTTGCCGCCCTCCTCGCCGTCTTCACCGTTGCGACTGCCCACGCCGGTTCGTTCGGCGGACCCACTTCGCTGAGCTCATCCACCGTAACCACTGCCGCGGGCCGATACCAGGCGACCGCACGCGGGACGGCTCTTGCCGGCATCATCCGGTTTGGCTACGATGCCAATGGCAACCCGTCGGGGCTGGTTGGGATCGATCAATATATCTTTTTTGTGGATGGGATGGTTGTCGTAGGGGATGTCTATGCCGCCATCATGAGTTCGAAGCTGGCGGGCATTCTTGATGTCGGGACAGTCCCAGCAATTGGAACTGGCGGGAGAAACCCGTTCTTTTTTGACTATCGGGCAACCGGAGGATCCTTCAAAGCCAATTTCGACACCGGCTCGGCCAACTATTTCTTCAAGGGCACCGGGGATCTTCAAGTCTACAGCCAGGCAACAGCTGTTACTGACCCTTGGGTTTCAAGCTGGCGCTCCTACAGAGTCTCCGGTCAGAAGACCTCGACGACCCCCTGATTTCGCAAGGGGGTGCTCCGTTTTTTTTGACGACGATGCGCATCAACCATTCGTTTGATGTGCGATCGGCTTTCACGTTGATCGAAGCGCTTGCTGTCATCGCCCTCATTGTCATTTTGGCGGCACTCGGGATCGTGGCCTGGCAGCCTCTGGTCGCCCGCGCCGAAGGGGTCAAGTGCCTGTCCCACATGCGATCTCTGCACACATCCCTGGTTTCCTACGTGCAAGATGTCGGCCATTGGCCGCAGGAGCCGAACGCGGAAAACCCAGCCGTTGACATAGACGCCGAATGGTGGATTCATGAGATGAAACCCTATGGGGCCACGGAAGAGGTCTGGATGTGCCCCACCATCAAGCGGGCCCAGCTATCAATGCCTGAAAAAAGCAGGTGGAAGATTCATTACAGCCCGGGAATGTTCGGACCGCTCCCGTCGGACCCCTATAAATTCTCGACGCAGCCCTGGCTTCTTGAAGTCTCCGGCCCGCACGGGCGCGGACCGAACATCTGTTTCCCGGATGGATCAATCCGGCAGATGGAGGATTTCCTGCCGGCGAAATAAGAACCTTTCAAACTGCCCGCACGAGGCAACAGGCACGGCCGCGTGGCCAACATCTGCTTCCCCCGACGGATTGATCCGTCCTCGATGGACGCCGTCGTCGGCCCCGGCTGAGCTGCCGGTTGCGCACCTGCGGCGCGAATGGGGAATGGGAAAAGTCGGACGGCACGGAGGCCATCCCTCCAAAGGCTCCGGTCAGGTTTCCACGCCGGTGAGCTTTGCGAACAGGAAAACCGGGAGTGCCAGCGTGTATTTTCATGGTATGCGGGAGGAGGGGCGACGGAGGTTTGTTGCCGCTGATTCGCGCAGATTTCTGGATTTGCGTTTTCTCCGTGACAAGCAATGGCGGGGTTCACTGCAGGTGCCGAAGGAAATCTGCAGGGTTCAGGATTGGGATGTTTCGGAAACTTTCCAGTGGCAAAAGGTGTTTTTTGTCACCGCTGACGATGAAGTCCGCGCGGGCTGCGAGAGCACATTCCAGCACCATTTCATCAAACGGGTCCGGGACCGCTCCGGCGGCGCGTTCGATCGGGAAAACCAAATCGGCCGCCGATTTCAAGACATCAACCCAATCCACGCACTCCCGCCCCGGGTGATCCAGGCGCAGTTCCTCCAGGGTTTCCTCGTATTCTGCCAGCAGGGGCGGGCTGATCGCCGCGCAACATCGTCCGGCAGCCCATGCGGCCAGACAGTCAAACGGGGCACCACGCCAGAGACAGGCGCTCACCACGACATTCGTGTCGAAAACGATCCTCACCGGGCTGTCCGGAGCCGCGCCCGCCTCACGGCTCCCTCAACGGCCCGTTCATCTTTCGCGGTCATCTCGGGCAGCCTGTGACCTGCCAAAATCATCGAACGCATGCGTCGGGGCGTCAGCGGTTCCTGCTTGCGCAGGATGATCATCCCTCCGAAATACCCGACATCCAGTTCGTCCCCGGCCGTGACCTTTGCCATCTCCCGGATGGCTGCCGGAATCACTGTTTGGCCTTTGGTGGATACTCTAGTAAGCATAAAGTAAGATTGGCTTTACTTTCCAGGGATGTCAATGCCTGAATTCCTATTCAGGAGGAGGCAGAGCCGTTTCGAACCAACAAGGAATTTCCAACGCCCAAATCAAGTTTCACTTTGCCCACAGGGTCGGCAAGGGCACGAGCCAGAGTTTGTCGCCGAACGGAATCATCTGGTCGCCTGAGTAGAGCACAATGCCGGCGATGAACTTCCTGCCCAGTTGGTCGCGCAATTCCTGGAGTGCCGCGAAGTCGGAAGTGCCAACGGTGGCGCACATCCCGTCGTTGGATCATGGCTGGATAATCACCGGTTTGTGGGGAATTTGCAAGCGGTCAGCGGTCAAAAGGGAAAGGGCATTCGGATCCTGGGCATGGCCTTGCTGGGATGGCATCCGGCATGGGCGAAAGATAGCCTTCTCTTAAGCCATGTTTTATTGCGCTTCAGGATTGTGCTTCAGGATTTGACGGCTCCTGCCGCGCGGAATAGAATCTGCTGCACATGCCAAAAGTCTCCGAGTTTTTGGGATTGAGATCGTCTTCAACTATCGCGGGGAGCATAATCCTCCGCATTTTCACGCCCGCCATGCGGGGAATGAGGGGTGTTCTCCATAAAGCCTCTCGCTTACATGCATGGGAATCTATCCCCGAGAGCAGTCGCCTTGGTCATTGAATGGGCGGTCGCTCACACCGGGAAACTTATCGACTGCTGGACGCTTGCAAGAGAGATGAAACCGGTTCCTCAGATTCCGCCATTGGACTAAATATCATGAACCCCGGTTTACCTGCAAAATCGTTCGTCCTTGCTGCCGCCCGGAGCGCGGGCGGCTATGTCGTCCATCTGTGCTTCGAGGACGGGCGCGAGTTTGATCTCGACCTCTTGCCCGATCTGGAAGCGACGAGCGGTCCGCTCGTGTCCCCGCTCAAGGACCCGGAGATTTTTGCGCAAATGAAAATTCAGCATGGTTCATTGGCATTTCCGACCGGCCTCGACTATGGCGCTGATGTCCTTCGGATGTGGTGTGAGAATGGAGGCGTGGCGAATCAAGAGCGAACGGACGAACTGGCGGCATTTTATTTTGGGTCCCGTGCTTCTTGGACGCAAGCCGCCTGAATCCGCGGCTTCGGCAAACAAAATCTTGCGTTCGATTTTTCGGATTTTTCTGATTGGCTTGGGAAAGTTTGATGAACGTTCGAAGCAAATCGGGTTTTCTGATCCTGGGCATGACCTTGCTGGGATGGCATCCGGCATGGGCGAAAGAGATCGAACAGGTGGCGAAGCCGCCGCCGCTGGCCAAGGCGGGATCGGCCTCGGTTTATCTCCCCGAGTCGGCGGACATTCCCTTGAATATCGGCGGGCGGGTTGTCGAGCCGCTCTCGTTTCTCATCCGCAAGCCTCCGCGCCATGGCACGCTGGGCAATGTGAGGCAAACCGGGCGAACCAGTGCCGTGGTGACCTACACGCCCGATGCAAAAGCCGTCCCGGGCGAGGACGTTTTTACCTTTGCCGCGCAGTCGATGGATTCTCCGGTCTCGGCCCCGGCCAGCGTGTGGATCCGTTTGCTGGAAAAACCTCCGGTGTTGGAGCATGTGGGAGTGCTGGATTTCGGAACGGTTTATTTGGGTGACACGGCCGGGCGCGAGCTGGTTTTGAAGAACATTGGCGGCGGGCGGGCGATCGGGCAGCTCCGCGCGACCCCGCCGTGGTCGGTCAGCGGGAACTCCACCTACCAGGTGACTTCCGGTTCCGCGGCGCGGATGGGTCTGGTCTTTCGCCCGGCGGAGGAGCGGGACTTCAGCGACAAGGTCCGGTTGGGTGACAAGGCGTTTGTCGAGCTGCGGGGAACGGGTGCGGCTCCCATCACATGGCCGAAAGCCGGATTGGTCTTCTCTCCGGAGCAACGCGCAAAAGGGTTCGCGGAAGTGGCCGTGACCAACCAATCCCCACAGGAACGGACCCTGATACCCGAGTGGCCGGATTTTGTGAAAGCTCCCCGTGCGATCCCGCTGGCACCCGGGGAAACGGCTGTCGTGAAAGCCGAGATCACCGGCCCGGTCACAAATGTATTTCAGGGATCCGTGAACTTCCGGTTCGGCAATTTCACCGGCGGAATTCCGCTCACGGTTTATCCCCAACCCGCCAGGCTGGTTCTCTCGGAATCCACGCTCGAGCTGGGGGATGCCCCCAAAGGAAAAGAACTCAGGGGAAAGTTCACCGTAAAAAACACCGGGGAAACGGACGCGCCCATCAGCATTCCCGCCCCCGACGAAATGCTCATCACCCCCGATCCCCGGAACCTGGTTCTTGAAGCCGGCGGGGAGCGGGCTTTTGAAATCCGGTTTTCCAGCTTCAAGCCGGGCCGGCATTCCGAAACGATTGTCGTGCGGACCCCGGCCGGCGAACCGGCTCAGCTCCAGGTCCATGCTTCCGTCCGGGACACCACTTCGCTTTCGGTGGAAAAATTTCTGGCCATTCCGGAATCCGACCGGGCGCCGGAACCGACGGCTGGGAATGCCGCGCCCGTGACGGAGATCTCGCCCGCTTTATCCACTCCGCATGAAATCGAAATCTCATGGAAAGCGACCTCGCCGGAAACCGCGGGATTCCGCATCGAACGCAGGAGGATCTCCATCGGAAAGGACGACCGGCCGCTGGCCGAGTGGTTTCCGTGGCCGGAAGCCAGGGTTCGCTCGGACAATGGCACGGCCCGCGCCCGATTCGAACGCCTGCCTGAAAACACCCGGTGGACGATCCGCATCATCGGCCTGGACGCTCTCGGGAATCCCGGTCCGGCGTCGCTGCCATTTCAGATCTCAACTCAGCCTGGCAAACACTTCGTCGTGCCCGTATGGGCCTGGCTCGGGCTGCTCGCCGCCGCCGTTGCAGGCGTCATCCGCCTCGCCATCCATCGCCGGAAGGCGCTGCTCGCCCGCGAAGACGCTCGCCGCACCCGGATCGAGGCAAAGTAAAAACCCTTTGCTGTGTAGAAAACCTGCCGCAGCATGGGCATCCTGAGGTAACCATCCAGCAAGACCTGGTGCCCATGCCACAGGATCTGGCCGATGGGAACCCCCTGCGGGTGCTATTTCTTTTTGGGAAGTTCGGGGGTGGCGGCTTCGGCCGGGTGAGCCCGCGAGCCGTCGAGCCGGAAGATCGTCTCTCCTTCCTTCATGACCCCGAGCTTGTCGCGCGCGATGGCTTCGACATAGCCGGGGTCGGTCAGAAGAAGCGTGACCTCCCGCTCGCGTTTTTTTTGCAGGAGTTGCTCGGCCTGGAGCTTTGCCTGTTCCTCGCGGAGTTGCTGCACAAGCTGCCTGCGGTGGACCCACTCCGGATAGAAATTCAGCGCCCCGAACAGGAGCGCAGCCACAATGATCAGCCCGATGAGCATCCGGTTGATGTGATGCCAAAGTGCCGGATTTCGGCGGCGTTTGAGTTGCTCCACAGGATCTCTTTACACCGGCCGCCGCAGAATTACCAGCCGCCTTGGAAGCGTTCAGTAAAACCTTTGCGGGAGGATGAGCGGTTGGGGGCGGGTGAGCCGGTCCACGAAGCGGTCCCACGCGGCCTGCCCGGCGAGGATTTCGATTTCGACGCGGAGATGGTAGAGCGGGATTTCCGGATCGAGAATCCGGGGGATCCGGACGGCGTCTTTTTCCGTGGTGACGATGGCATCGAGTTCGCGGTGCGCGCAGCGGCGGATGAAGTCCTGGATCTCGCGGGTGGTGTAGCGGTGGTGGTCGGTGTAGGATTTCGAGAGCTCGATCTCCGCATCGAGAGCGCGCAGGGCGTTCTCAAAGCTCTCGGGGACGGCGATGCCACTGAGAGATCCGATGCGAAGGCCGCGAAGGTACTCGAGGGGCTTGAGTTCTCCGGTCACGAAGTTCCGGAGGTGCTTCGGGCGATGCGAGCACTCGATGATGTCGGCGGTGCGGTTGTATTTGCGGATGCGTGCGATTAATGCCGAGTTGTCGGAACCGTCGCATTTGGTGAGGAAGATGTGAGTTGCCCGACGGAGGTTTCCGGGAGGTTCGCGAAGCGTGCCGCGCGGAAGCATGAACTCGTTTCCGAACGGCGCCTGCCGGTCCACAAGAACAATGTCGAGCCCGTGGCGCATGCGAATGTATTGCAACCCATCGTCAAGGATGAGGGTGTCGGCGTGAAACTCGCGCACGGCATACGACCCGCTTTTCACGCGGTCGCGGTCCACCAGCACGACAACGCCGCGCAGATTGTTGGCCAGCATGAACGGCTCGTCGCCGGCCGTGCGCGAATCGAGAAGGAGCGACTGCCCGTCGGACACAACACGCGGGGTGAAGACCGCTCTTTTCTTGATGATTTTGTCAAGCAGGCGCAGGAGGAGCGGGCGCGGAACGCTCTTGTATCCGCGGCTCAGGATGGCGACCCGGCGTCCGCCCTGCTGGAGGGCGTGGGCCAGAAGCTCGACGACCGGTGTCTTTCCCGTGCCGCCGACCGTGAGGTTGCCGACGCTGATGACCAGACAGCCATGGAAGTGGCCGCGGAAAACCCGGTTCCTGTAAAGAGCGAGCCGGGATTGCACGAGAAACCGGTAAACCAGCGAGAGAACCCACAGGACCCCGCGAAGCGCGTCCGCCCGGCGGCCATATCGCCGGGCGAGGATGACATCAATCGCAAAGGTCTCGAGACCCTCGATCCAACGTCTCATGCGAGAATCTTCACGCCGGCATTATCGGCATGGATGACGATGGCGACGGCTTCATCGAGCCCGGAGGCTGCGATCATCGCATTCGCGATTTTTTCGGGTTTGCGGAGGGTGGCACACGCGATGGTCGAGCCCGACCCGCTGAGCCATCCCCCGAGGGCGCCGGACGCGCACGCGGCCCCGATGACCGGAGTGAGGCAGGGGATAAGCGGCTCGCGGAACGGCTGGTGGAGCCGGTCGTGGAAGGTCCCTTGGAGGGAGGCGTATTTTCCCGTGGCGAATGCCGCTGCCACGGCAGCCGCGTTGCCCGCGCTGAACGCGGCATCCGAAAAGGAGACGGAGCAGGGGAGCGCCTGCCGCGCCGCAGGGGTCGAGATCTCAAATCCGGGAATGAGGAGCACGAAGCACAACTCCTTCCCGACCCGGTAGCGCTGGAGCGGACCCATCGGCGGCGTGATCGCAAACCCTCCATAGGTGGCCGGCGCGGCGTTGTCCGGGTGTCCTTCCAGCCCGGCACAGAGGCGGAAGAGATCCGCGCGGGAAAGCGGCCGGCCGGAGAGCTCATTGAGTCCGTGGAGGATGCCGAGTCGGACGGTGACGCTGCTGCCGAGCCCGCGCGAGCGGGGGACGGATCCCTCGACGCTCCAGTGGAACGCGAACCGCCGGAGCTTCGCTTCGCGGAAAAAGAGATCCGCGGCTTCCGTTGCCATATCTCCCTTCGCGGGGCCGCGTCCGAGACGGACGGTCGTCGTGTTGTAAAGCTGGAGGGCGATGCCGAGGCAATCGAACCCCGGCCCCAGATTCGCCGTCGTGGCCGGCACTCTCACTCTCACTTCATTCATCCGGCGGATCATGTCCGGTGGCGGCCGCCCGGCAATGAAGAGATCACTTGTTGGCTCGGGCGGAGCGTTCCTCCCTCGTGCCATTCCCCGGGGATGAGGATCTTGCGCGGGTGGCGCGAGATCCCGATCTCGTTGCGGCTGAGCTGGCCGATGAGCAGGTCCACGGCCGCCGCGCCGATGAGGTCATGATTCTCCCGGATGCCGCTCCAGTTCTCGACGTCGTCCACGACGTTCAGGTTGACGAGCCCGCAGTCGCCCGGGACCGAGCGTCCGGTTTCCTGCAACCATTCGCGGACCACCGGGTTGATCGAGAGGATGGCATCGGGCTTGTAGGTGTCCATCCACCGGTCGAACGCGGGCGGGCGGCCTTCCTTGAAGCGTTCCAAGAAGAGGACCGGCACTCGCTGGGGCTCCGGGAGCTGGGCTTGTTCGACAAGGAACGCGGCTTGGGAGCGGCCTTCGGATTCCCGGTCAAGGTAGCGGCTGTAAATGAAGCCCACGCGCTGATACCCCCGCTGCAGGACCGTCTGGAATGCGAGGCGGAGGTTGAAGTGAAAATCCCGGTCGGCGATGGGAAACCCCTGAGGATAATACCGTGAGGCGGGGGGCGGAGTCGGACCGGGAGCAATCAGGTTTCCGCTGCCAATCAGGGCGATCACGCAATTCGACCAGTCTTCGAGCAAAAACTGCTGGTGGAGCATCAGGGGAAGGATGACTCCGAAAATCCCCTTCTGGCGCAAAAGCTCGGAGACCCGTCCGACTTCGGCGCCGCTGGCATGCGAGTTCCCTTCGATGGAAATTTCCTCAAGGCGGAACCCGCGGGCTTCGCAGCGGCTCTTGGCCCCGCGCAGGTAACCCCGCAGCCACGGGAATTCCTGCCAGCAGGAAGGATTCGGGTAGTCGTTGAGCCAGGCGAAGGCCGACTGCATGGAGGTGGGGCGGTTGGACCGCGCCTGCGCTTGATACATGGCCACGAGGGGGTTCGGACGATATCCCTCGCGTTTGGCAATTGCCTGGATGCGTTCGCGCGTGTGAAGCGGAATCGTTGAGTGGTTTCGGAGCGCCCGGGAGACGGTGGCCTTGTGCACGCCCGCCAGTTTCGCGATGTAATCCAAGGAGATTTTCTGGAGTTTCATGGGGTCTCTACCCACAGCGATTATCTCTTTGCCCCGATTTCCACAAGCCTTGCGTTGCATGGAGTTGCATCAATCTTTTCTCTTTGAACCCGGTGCCCGCCGTGCAAAATGCCTGTCTATGGCAAAATCGGAAGAGCAGATATTGGTCATCAGGCGGGAGCTTTTCGATCGGATCGGAAGCTTCCAAGGGCTTTGTCCGGAGGTGGACCGCTACCTGCATTCCTTCCTCTTGAAAGAAAATAACTTCTTTGTCCCCCGCTCCATGGCGGAGGACGATCCCTCGCTGAAACAACTGATCCCGTATGCGGTTTTCCGGCACGGCGCGAACATTCTGCACTACACGCGCGGAGCGAAATCGGGGGAAAAGCGACTGGTTGCCAAAGGTTCGATCGGCATCGGCGGACACATCAACGACACGGACGAGAGCCTGTTTTCGTTCGACCAGTCGGCCTACCACAACGCGGTGCGCCGCGAGATCGCGGAGGAATTGCGGCTGGCTGGCGGGTTCACCGAACGGGCGGTGGCTCTGATCAACGATGACTCGACGGAAGTCGGCCGGGTCCACCTCGGTGTCGTCCACCTCGTGGACCTCGAAAGCGCGGACGTGCGGGCGGGCGAAAAAGCCATCGCGGAGCTCGGCTTCGCCTCGCGTGAGGAACTCCTTGCCCGCAGGGAGTCGCTGGAAACCTGGTCGCAGATCGTGCTCGACGGGCTTCCCGCACTCGGCTGAGAGACGGCCCGTCACCGTGCGCGCGTTCGCAATCGGAAGAGGAACGCAAAAGCGGCGGCCGCCGCAAAAACGACATCCCGGATGATCGTCAGGAACATCGCGAAGGCGGACGGGGGATCATCCGATCCGAAGCATCCGCAACTCACAATGATGCCGTTCGCAAGCGCCCAGGTGAGGACGCCGATGAAAAGCAAGGAGAGCAGCAGGATCATGCCCGACCCGATGCGGTGAACGCGGGGGAGCAGGATGAGCAGCCCAGCGGCGACCTCGGTCCACGCGAGCCCGACGGCGAACGGGTGCGTCCAGGTTTCGGGAAGGATGGTGAACGGGGCCAGCGCGAGCGCAAACCCCTCGCTGGAACCGGCCTTGACCACCCCGGCATAAAGGAAGATGCCGGCCAGTACCGCGCGTGTCAGGAACCAGCCCCATCGTGCGAAGTCCGGCCTGCGTGCGCTGCCCTTCACTTGGCGGAAACCATCGGGGCCGGCGGAAGTCATCCGACGGTCTCCAGTGTCCGGAGCGTCAGCCATGCGGCTCCGACATTGTGGACGCGGAAAATCGAGGCGCCGCGCAAGGCGCCCGCGACGATGCATGCAACCGTGCCGGCATCGCGATCCGCCGGATTCTCGATGCCCAGCACGCGCCCGATGGTGCTCTTGCGGGAAACCGGAAGGAGGATCGGGCGGCCGAAACGATGGAGACGCGGCAACTCGCGGTAGATGCGGAGGTTGTCGGCGGTCTGCTTCGCAAAATCAATCCCGGGATCGAGGAGGGTCGCGTTGCGGGAGAGTCCCGCCGCGACCGCGCGCGCGATCCGGGATTCAAAAAACGACTCCAGCTCGGACAGGATATCGGGGTAATTTTCGTTGGGGCGCGGGACTTTTGGTTCGCCGCGCGAGTGCATGATGAGGAGGGCGGCTCCGTGCCCGGCGCAGAGGCGCGCATGGGTGTCCTCCGGCAGCGTGCTCATGTCGTTGAGCAGGTCGCAGCCGGCCTGGAGCGCCCTCGCCGCGACCGCGGTCCGCCAGGTATTGACCGAGAGCAGCGGGGGAAAAACCTGCTCCTCATCGCGCGGCGGGGCCGCGATGCCCCGGAACCCCTCCACGAACGGAGCGATGCGCGACCATTCCACTTCTTCGTCCACCGCGGCGCGGTTCGTGCGGGCGCTCTCTCCGCCGACATCCACGATGTCGGCCCCTTCGGAAATCATCTCCGCCGCACGGCTCAGGGCCCAGTCCGTATCGAGCCGTCCATCCCCGGAAAACGAATCGTCGTTGATATTCAGGATCCCCATGATGAGCGGACGACGGGGGAAGGCAATCCGCCGTCCGCGCGCGGTAAGAACGTTCTCCTTGTTTCCGGGCGGATTCTTCTCCAGTTTGGAGGCTACGACATGAGTTTTATCCATTCGGTTTTTGAGAAGCTGAAGCGCCATCCCAAGCGCATCGTGTTTCCAGACGGAGACGATGCGCGAGTGCTGCGCGCCGCGCAATCGTTTTACGAGCGGGATCTCGGGGTGCCGGTCCTGCTGGGCAAGCGGGAGTCCATCGAGCGCGCCGCCCATGGCGAGAACGTGAGCCTCGATCACGTCGCGATCGTGGACCCGGAAACCTCCTCCGACCTGCCGGTTTTCTGCCAGCGGCTCGAGCGGCTGGAGCGCTACCGGAACATGGGGCTCAAAGACAGCCGCGCGATCATGACCAACCACAACTACTTTGCGGCCATGATGGTGCAATACGGTCTGGCCGACGCGCTGGTCGGCGGGGTGAGCTCGTTCGGGGGCGCGCTGCTCCGCCCGCTCCTCAGCCTCATCAAGCCGCTGCCCCATGCGGAGGTCGTCTCGGGCTGCACCATCGTGGAGCTCGAAAAAAAGACGTTTGGCGACGACGGGGTGATGTTCTTCGCCGACACCGGCATTGTCCCGGATCCGACGATGCAGCAACTCGCTTCGATCGCCGTGCAGACCGGCCTTCTGGCGCGGCAGGTTTTCGGGAAGCGCCCGCGCGTCGCCCTGCTCAGCTACTCGACCAAAGGCAGCGCCAGGACCGCCTCCGCCGAAAAAGTCGCCGGCGCCACGGTGCTGGCGCGGGAAATGGCGAGCAAGCTCGGCACCGAGATCGCGGTGGACGGCGAAATGCAGGCCGATGCCGCGCTGGATCCCATCATCGCGGAAAAGAAGATGGGGGCGAGCCTGGTCAGCGGACGCGCGAACGTGCTGGTTTTTCCCGACCTCAACAGCGGGAACATTGCCGTGAAGCTGATCCACTACTGCGCGGCGGCCCGGACGTTCGGCCAGCTCATCCTCGGGCTCACGCGCCCGGCGGCGGACCTCTCCCGCGGGGCGGATGTCGAGGAGATTGTGTGCATGGCCGCGCTCGCCGGACTCCAGTCGATCGAATACCGGAAGCTGTATCCGGAGCAGGACACGTAGCAGACAGTGAACACCACCACCCCTCGTCTGTTCATCGCCGCAACCGAGCAGAATGTCGGCAAGACCACCACGGCGATCGGGCTCTATTCCATCCTGCGCGACCGTTTCAAGCGCCTCGGTTTCATCAAGCCGGTCGGCCAGAGGTTCACCGAGGTGGACGGCATGCGGATCGACGAGGACAGCGTCCTGATCCGCGACACGTTCGGCACGGAGATCCCCATCGAGGACATGAGCCCGATCGCGGTCGAACCGGACTTCACCCGCCGCTACATCAACCACGCGAACCACGACTATCTGGCCCGCAGGATCCGGCACTCGTTCGACCGGGCGTGCTGGGAGAAGGACTTCGCAATCATCGAGGGAACCGGCCATGCCGGGGTCGGCTCGACATTCGATCTCTCGAACGCCAGCGTCGCCCGCCTGCTTGCCAGCAAGGTCCTGCTTGTGACACCGGGCGGGATCGGGAGGCCGATTGATGAGGCCGCGCTCAACAAGGCGCTCTTCGACCGCGAAGGGGTCGAGGTCATCGGGGTCGTCATGAACAAAGTCCTTCCGGACAAACTCGATGTGGTCGCGGATTTCGCGGGCCGGGGATTGGACCGCATCGGGCTCGAGTTGCTGGGCGTGGTCCCGATGGAGAAGATGCTCGCGGAGCCAAACCTCCAACAGATCTGCGAGCACATCCGCGGGAAGTTTCTCCACAATGGCGACCGGGAACGCCGCAGGATCAAGCAGGTGATCATCGGGGCGGCCAGCTCGGCCAACCTCTTCGCCAGCGTGCGCAAAGGCACCCTGCTCGTCGTGCCGGGAGACCGCGAGGATGTCGTGCTGGCCGCACTCTCGCGATCGATGGAGCCCGATGGCGGACCGCTCGCCGGGCTCGTCCTCTCGGACAATCTGCAACCGCATGCGCGCCTTCTCGAAATGCTCGGACAGACCACGCTGCCTGTCATCCTCTCGCCGATGGACAGCTACAAGATCGCCCAGCGGATTCACTCGATGACGGTCAAGACGCTCCCCGGGGACACCCAAAAAATCGGGCGGATCCAGGACCTCATCGCGCGCCACATCGCCATCCCGAGGATCCTCGAAAAAATCGGCTGCCCGGCGGTTTAGCCCCCGGTCCAGTTCGCCCTGGAGAAGATCGGGGGGGCGGCATTGGGGATAGCCGCTTGTCAAGCGCGCCCGTTCCGGATTTCCTTTCCCATCATGACGTCCGCACAAATCCGCCAGTCGTTTCTCGATTTCTTCCGCGGGAAGTCGCACTCCCTCGTGCCTTCCTCGAGCCTCATGCCGGATTCGCCGAACCTCCTCTTCACGAATGCGGGCATGAACCAGTTCGTGCCGATCTTCCTGGCGCAGCGGACGCCGGATGTCTCGCGCTGGGCGGGCGCGGTGCCCGGCGCGGACACGCGCGCGGCGGACACGCAGAAATGCATCCGCGCGGGCGGAAAGCACAACGACCTCGACGACGTCGGGCTCGACACATATCACCACACGTTTTTCGAGATGCTCGGGAACTGGTCGTTCGGCGACTATTTCAAGGCCGAGGCGATCTCCTGGGCGTGGGAGCTGATCGTCGGGCGCTGGAAATTCCCCCCGCAGCGCCTGTATGCCACGATTTACAGCCCCGACGCGGGGGATCCGGCCGAGCGCGACGCGGAGGCCTGGGAGCTCTGGGCGGAAAAATTCCGTTCGGCCGGGCTCGATCCGGCGGTGCATATCGTCAACGGGAACAAGAAGGACAATTTCTGGATGATGGGCGAGACCGGGCCCTGCGGTCCGTGCAGCGAGTTGCATGTCGATCTGACGCCGGCCGGCGATACCAAGGGTGCGCTTGTGAACAAAGGCAGCGCCGAGTGCATCGAGATCTGGAACCTCGTGTTCATCCAGTTCAATGCCAACCCTGACGGGACATTCTCCCCGCTGCCCGCGCAGCATGTGGACACCGGGATGGGCTTCGAGCGCGTGTGCTCGATCATCCAGGGCACAAACGGCTTCACCGATTTTGCCAACGCAAAAATCTCGAACTACGAAACCGATATCTTCCGGCCGATTTTTGACGGGATCGAGGCGCTGAGCGGGAAAACCTACGGATCCACCCTGCCGGCCGCCGGCAGCACGGGCGAAAGCGAACAGGAAAAAACCGACGTCGCGTTCCGCGTGATCGCCGACCACATCCGCACGCTTTCCTTCGCCATCGCAGACGGGATCCAGCCGGGAAATACCGACCGCAACTACGTGCTGCGCCGGATCCTCCGCCGGGCCGTCCGCTACGGCCGCACGCTCGGGTTTCACGAGCCGTTCTTTTACAAGCTCGTGGACGTGCTGGCCCGTGGCATGGGCGAGGTTTTTCCGGAGATCCGCGCCAAGCAGAAGCACATCGAGGAAGTCCTGCGCCGCGAAGAGGAGTCCTTCAACAGGACGCTGGATAAAGGGATCGCCCTCTTCGAAGCCGAGGCCGCGAAATTGCTGGGGATTCCGACCGGGACCGCACGCTTCCAGCGTGCCGCCACCGGCTTCCAGCCGGAGGCCTCCGGAACCAAATACACCAAGCGCCGCCTTCCCCACTACGAACGGCCTCACGGGATTTACCACGTCACTTTTTCCACGCATGAGAGCAGGGAGTTGTCTCCGAAAGCGCGCTCTCTGGTGCTCGACTCGGTGCGCCACTTTGACGGCCAGCGCTACGAGTTGTTCGCGACTTGCGTAATGCCCGACCATGTCCACGTTTTGTTCCAGCCATCCATCAAGGAAACCGATGCGGAGGGGAACGCGGTCTTCTGGCCGCTCGCCGAATTGCTCCATTCCATCAAGTCGTATTCCGCAAACGAAATCAACCGGCAGGAAAAGACTTCAGGATTGCCGGTTTGGGAAAAAGAGTCCTTTGACAGGCTGATGCGAGGGGACAAGGAACTGGAGGAAGTGTTTTCCTACATTTTCCGGAACCCCTCCGATGCCGGGATGTTGGATGATGATGGGAAGTATCCGTGGTTGTGGACTTGGGGGCAGGAGGAAGAGGCTCCGCAGGATGCGAAGCCCGGCACGCTGGAAGCGTGTGCTCCCACGATCATCTCCGGGGCATTTGCCTTTCGTCTTTACGATGAGCAGGGGTTTCCGCTCGATTTGACCCAGCTGATGGCCCGCGAGCGCGGACTGGATGTCGATGTCGCCGGCTTTGAAAGGCTGATGGAAGGGCAGCGGGCGCGGGCGCGGGCGGCGCAGAAAAAGACGGTGATCGAGCTCTCCGAAATCGAGACGAAGGAGGCGACGAAGTTCGTGGGCTACGACGTGCTCTCGACCGGGGCCAAAGTTCTCGAAGTCCTGAGCCTGAAGGACAGGACCGCCGTGGTGCTCGATGCGAGCACGGCTTACGCGGAGATGGGCGGGCAGGTCGGGGACACCGGCGAGCTCACGCACGGCGTCAACTTCTGGAGGATTTCCAACACGCAGAAGACCGGCCACACCTGGCTCCACTTTCTCGATGCGGACGATGCCCCGGAAGCGGGGGCCGTGGTCACGCTGAGCGTTGATCCCGTGAGGCGCGCCGCGATCCAGCGGCACCACTCGGTCACTCATCTTCTCCACTGGGCGCTCCATGAGGTCGTCTCGCACGAGGCGACGCAGAAAGGGTCGTTCGTCGGCCCGGACAAGCTCACCTTCGATTTCAACAGCGCTCCCCTCACCCCCCAGCAGGTCCGCGACGTCGAGGGGCTCGTCAACGAGCGGATCGTCGAGAATGCCGGAGTTTCATGGAGCGAAGTGCCCTACGCCGATGTGCGCGGCCGCGCCGACATCATGCAATTTTTCGGCGACAAATACGGGGAGACCGTCCGCGTGGTGCAGGTCGGGGGGACCGCCGGGTCGCTCGACGGCTATTCGATGGAGCTCTGCGCCGGAACGCATGCGCGCGCGACGGGCGAGATCGGGCTGTTCCGCATCCTTGGCGAGGCCGCCATTGCCGCCGGGGTGCGCCGGATTGAAGCGATTGCCGGTCTGGAAGCCAGCTCGCATGCGGCGCGGGACGCCGAGCGCCTCCTGACAATCGCCGCGCAGCTCAACAGCCCGGCCGGAGAGATCGAAAAGAAAATCGAGGCGCTCCTCGCCCACCACAAGGAACTGGAGAAATCCCTCAAGTCCGCCCGCGCCCGCGAGGCCTCCGCACGGGCAAAGGACCTGATCTCCCGGGCGGAGCGGATCGCGGACATCCCCTTCCTCGCCGTGGATCTCGGACCGGTTGACGGGGATTACCTCCAATCCGTGGCCGATGCGCTCAAGGGAAATTTTTCCGGCGTGTGCCTGCTCGCGGGAACGGCCAATGACGCGGTGGCGCTGGTCGCTTCGGTCTCTCCCGGGTTCACGTCGCGCGTGCAGGCCGGAAAGCTCATCCAGGCGGTCGCTCCGATCGTCGGCGGAAAAGGCGGCGGAAAACCGGATGCCGCCCGCGGCGGAGGAAAGGATCCTTCCAAGCTGGCAGACGCCCTCGCGCACGCCCGGACCCTCCTCAAATAGAACCGCTGTCTCCCGCTTCCTCATCAATGGACCCCGCAGAAAATCCCGCGCCCGCCGGGCCTGCCCCGCGTGACTGGGAAGCCGCCTACCGCGCCCACGAGACCCCGTGGGACAAGGGCCGCGCTCACCCCGCTCTCGTGGCTTGGCTCTCCCGCAACCGCCTGACCGGAAAAATCCTCGTGCCGGGATGCGGATCGGGGCACGACGTCCGCGCGCTCTCCGCCGACCCGGACGCCTTCGTCACCGGGCTCGATCTGGCGGCCACGGCGAAAACGGTTGCGGAAAGTTTCCCGCGCGCGCGCCACGAGCATTACGTCACGGGAGATTTTTTATCCGGCGCGGAGATCGCAGCCGGATCGTTTGACGCGCTTTTCGAGCACACCTGCTTTTGCGCGATCCCCCCGGATCAACGCCCCGCCTACGCCCGCACAGCGGCGCGCGTCCTCAGGCCCGGCGGCACCTTCCTCGCAATCTTTTACCGCAACCCCTCGCACGGCGGGGACGACGGCCCGCCCTTCGGATGTTCGATGGAGGAAGCGGACAGGCTTTTCGGTGCGGACTTCGACGTGATCGAAGAGGCCGAGGGAGTCAAGACCTTCGAGGGCCGCGAGGCGCGCGAGGTCCTGCGGGTGATGCGCAGAAAAGGAGCGTGACAAGGCGAGGCGTGGCAGGCTTTTCTGAAAGCCATGAGCATCCTGTCGGGCAAGACCGGTGTCGTTTTCGGCGTCGCGAACAAACGCAGCATCGCATGGGCCATTGCGCAGGCCTGGCACGAGGCGGGGGCGAGGCTGATCTTTAACTACCAGGGCGAACGTCTGAAAGAAAATGTCGAGGAGCTCGTTGCCGAGTTCGGCCCCGACACGGTTCTCCACCCTTGCGATGTCTCCAAGGACGAGGAGATCGCGGCGTTTTTCGAAAAAGTCGCAGGCCTCACCCCGAAGCTCGACCTGCTTCTCCACGCGGTCGCCTTCGCCCCGAAGGCGGCGCTCGAAGGCCGTTTTCTCGACACCTCGCGGGAGGCGTTCCGCACGGCGCATGACATCAGCGCCTACTCGCTGGTGGCGCTTTCCCGCGCGGCGGTTCCCTTCATGACCGACGGGGGCAGCATCATCGCCATGACGTATTACGGGGCGGTCAAAGTCGTCCCTCACTACAATGTGATGGGCGTCGCCAAGGCGTCGCTCGAAGCGTCGGCCCGCTACCTCGCCCACGACCTCGGAGACAAAAAAATCCGGGTCAATTGCATCAGCGCCGGTCCCGTGCAGACGCTCGCCGCGCGCGGGATCTCCGGATTCAGCACGATGATCAAGCACTACGAGGAACACGCCCCGCTCAAGCGAAGCTGCACGACCGGGGAGCTCGGCCAGACCGGCGTCTTCCTCGCCAGCGACGGGGCTTCAGGCATCACCGGCCAAGTCCTCTACGTGGACGGCGGCTACGAGATCATGGGCATGTGAAAAATGCGAGCGGCATCGGCGATCGTCCTGCCACCGGGCTGCCGACACCAATGTTTGTGGATCCGCCGGCGGGGCTTGTGCCCGGTCCGGTCCATGTTTGGAGATTCGCTTCTGCCGCCCCCGACCTGCTCTCGGACAACGAGCGCGCGCGCGCCAGGAAATTCCAATCCGAAGCGGCGCGGGACAGATTCCTCACCGGCCGGTCCGGCATCCGGCGCGCCGCGGCGATCTACACCGGACTCGATGCGCGGGAGTTCGTGATTTCGCAAACCCCGTCGGGGAAGCCGATTCTTGAAAACTCGGACCTTCATTTCAACCTGAGCCATTCCGGCGGAGAGGTCGTTGCCGCATTCTCGGCGGCCCCCGTCGGGCTGGACATCGAATCCCCGGGTCGGAGCCGCGATTTTGCGGGGATCGCCCGCCGGTTTTTTTCTCCGGAGGAAGCCGCGCAGATTTCCACGGAAGATGGTTTCCTCCGGATCTGGACGGCGAAAGAAGCGATGCTGAAGCTCGCGGGAACCGGGCTGGCGGGCGGGCTTGCGGAGGCGCGCCCCGGCACAGGTGCCGGCGGGAGCCTCTCCGGACGCCCAATCTGGATCGAGCGTTTTTGCACCGGGCTGCGCATTGGCGCGGTCGCCTCATTTCAGCCGTTTGAGGTAAAAGGTTGGTTTCAGCTCTAAAAGCTGCTAGGCTGTCGGCTACATGTCATTTCAAAACCTTGGCCTCTCCGAAACCGTGATGCACGGTGCCCAGCGGATGGGGTATTCCGAACCGACCCCGATCCAGCTCCGCGCGATCCCGGTCATCCTTTCCGGCCGCGACCTGATTGCCTCCGCGCAGACCGGCACCGGCAAAACCGCCGCCTTCGCCCTGCCCGTCCTTTGCAAGCTCGACCATCCGGAGCGGAAGATCCGCTGCCTGGTTCTGGAGCCGACCCGCGAGCTCGCGATGCAGGTCGAGACTGCTTTCCGCGACTACATGCGCTTCATGCACACCGAGGTCACGCTCATCCACGGCGGCGTCGGCTACGGCAAACAGAAAGACGACTTGTCCCGCAAGGTGGATGTCGTTGTCGCCACGCCCGGGCGGCTCCTCGACCACATGCAGCAGGGGGCGGTGGACCTCTCCTCGCTCGAATTTTTGATCCTCGACGAGGTGGACCGCATGCTCGACATGGGGTTCCTTCCCGATGTGCGCCGCATCGTCGAACAGTGCCCGAAAGAACGCCAGACGCTGCTCTTCTCGGCCACGATCCCCGAGGAAATCGGACGCCTCGCATCCTGGTGCCTCAAAAATCCCGAGAAGATCGAGATCGGCTCGTATCACTCGCCGGCCGAGACGGTCAACCACGCGCTCTACCCGGTAGCCGTCGCGCAGAAATTCGAACTCCTCCTCGCCCTCCTCGCGCGCACAAACTTCGACAGCGTCCTCATTTTCTCGCGGACCAAGGACGGAGCCGACCGGATCTGTCGCGAGCTGAAAAAGAACAACCATTCGGTGGTGGCCCTCCACTCGAACCGCACCCAGACCGAGCGGGTCGAGGCGCTCGAAGGGTTCAAGGCCGGACGTTACGAGGTCATGGTCGCCACCGACATCGCCGCGCGCGGGATCGATATCGCCGGCGTCAGCCATGTCGTGAACTACGACGTCCCCCAGCACCCGGAGGACTATGTCCACCGCATCGGCCGCACCGGCCGCGCCCAGAACGTCGGCGATGCGTTCACGATCATGACCGCCGAGGAACTCCCCCACATCAAGGACATCGAACGCTTCATCGGCCAGTCCGTCCCCCGCCTCAAACTCGACAACTTCAACTACGTTTACACGGCCATCTTCAACGAGGCCGAAGCCGCCGCCGCGCTGAAATCCGCCAAGGGCGTCCGCACCCACAAGGGCATGCGCTTCGGCTCCAAACGCAGGAAATAGGAAGCGCGCGCGTTAGCCCCTGTCTCTTTCAAGCAAATCCTCATTCCGAAAAGCCTCTCTCCCCGCATGTTGTCTTCATCGACGCAAGAACGAAGGAGAATTTCAAAGCGGACACATTCCGGAGGCGCTGCCCCTCGGGCGATCCCGTTTCGAAGGGGATGTTTTTGGTTGATGGAATTTGTGGAAGGCAGTGTATAGAGCCATATGGGAACGCTTTCGACCTTCGGAAAAAAACTCCTGCATGTTCTTGTTGGCGAAATTCACTGGAGGCCGCCCGGCTGGTGTCGCTGGATTGCCTCGCACCGCCTCCTCCTGCTTCTGGTCCTGCTCCTTCTCGGTGCGGGATGGAGGCTGAACGACTGGTGGCAGCACCGACCGCGGCCGAAGCAAATCATCGCCACGGTCCAGCCGATTGAGGTCACTCCCCTGCGTGACAAGCTCGAGCCGCAGCCGCTGCGGATCGAGTTCAGCGAGTCCGCCGCGCCGCTCGCAGCAATGGACAAGCCGGTGAAAACCGGCATCCAGCTTGATCCGCCCGCCGAGGGGGACTGGCTCTGGGCCGGGGATAAAAGCCTCTTTTTTTATCCGAAAAATGACTGGCCCGCAGGGCAGACGTATCGCATCCGGCTCGATCCCGGCCTGGTCCGCCAGGACATTCCGCTGGCCCAGACGAGACTGACCGTCACAACCCCAAGGTTTTCGGGGAAGATCCGCGAATTCGTTTTCTACCAGAACCCGAAAGACCCGTCGGTCCGGCAGCTGGTCGGGACGCTGGATTTCACCCATCCCATCCGGCGCGGCGAATTGGAATCCCGTGCGGCGATTGACGTGCTGGGCGGGGCGGATTTGTTTGCCGCGGGTCAGCCCCGCTTCACGCTCGAATACGGGTTGCACGACCGCACGGTCTACCTGCGCAGCGCGCCGTTGAGCCTGCCGCAGAAAGAGGATTTCGCCCGGCTCACCCTCCCGCGCGGCCTGCGCGCGGCATTGGGCGGCGACCAGACGGAAGCCGAAGCCAGGGAGAAAGTAAAAGTCCCCGACCTTCACAACTTCTTCCGCATCGCCTCGGTTTCCGGCGAGATCGCCCGCAAGAACGATGGCGAACCGGAACAAGTCCTCCTCGTTCAAACCACGGCAGAGGTCAAACCCGAGGTGGTCGCCTCCGCGCTGGAACTGTTCCTGCTGCCGCCGCGCGACCGGAACATGGACCCGTGGAGCAGCCCGCGCGAGATCACGCCGGAGATCCTTGCCCGCTCGACCCCGATCCCGGTCACCCTCCTCCCGGCGGGCCGTCCGACGGCCACGCAGATCTCTTTAAAATTCAAGCTGGAGCAAAACGGACACCTCTACGTCCGGGTGAAAAAAGGCATAGAGGCGCCGGGCGGGTATCCGCTGGAGACCGATTACGACAACGTCCTCCCCGTGCCCGAGCCGCCGAAGGAGCTGGACTTTCAAGGCGAAGGCGGGCTTCTTGCGCTGGGCGGCGAGCGGAAGCTCTCGGTGAAGTCGCGCGGAATCCCCGGCATCCACTACGAGATCGCCCGCGTCCGTGCCGACCAGATCAACCACCTCATCAGCCAGACCGGCGGCAACTTCCAGCACCCGGAGTTTCTCAGCCAATACTTTGACGAGGACAACATTTCGGTCCTCGCGGAGGAAAAGCAGCCGATCGCCATGAGCAGCCGGTTCCCGGCCAATTATTCGACATTCGATTTCGCGTCGCGCCTCGCGGTTCCCGCCGATGGCGGATCCGAGCGCGGGCTTTTCTTTTTGCGCGCAAAAAGCTGGGACCCGAAGACGGACACCTCCGGCAGCCCGGAAATCTCCTCGCGTTTCCTCCTTGTGACCGATCTGGGGCTGGTCGCCAAGTTCGATGCCGGGGGAGGGGCCGACCTCTTCGTTGTCTCGCTCAAATCCGGACTCCCGGCGGCGGGGGTGCGCGTGGATCTGCTCGGAAAGAACGGCATCCCACTGGTCGGCGGGGTCACGGCGAAGGACGGGCGCCTCGCTCTTCCCAAACTCACCGATGCCCGCCGAGAAAAGGAGCCGGTCGTCTTCGTGGCGCACCTCGGGGATGACGTTTCCTTCCTCCCGTATCAACGCGAGGATCGCGAGTTGGATTTTTCGCGATTCGATATCGGCGGGGTCAGCAACACGAGCCCGGAAGCCCTCGATGCCTTCGCCTTCAGCGAGCGGGGAATCTACCGGCCGGGCGACACGGTCCATCTGGCCTTTGCCGTGAAGCAGCGCAACTGGGCGGGCAATCTCGACGGCCTGCCGCTGGAGATCGAGGTGACCGATGCCCGCGGCAAGCCGGCCTTGAAGCAGCGGCTTGCACTCACGCGGGAGGCGTTTTCCACGCTCGATTTCGCCACCCAATACGAATCCCCGGCCGGCCGGTACAATTTTGACGTGTATCTGGTGAAGAACGGATACCGCGACATCCGCCTTGGCGGCACGAGTTTCACCGTGAAGGAGTTCCAGCCCGACCGGATGAAGCTGGAGACCAAGCTCAGCGCCTCCGGAAAGGGATGGGTCGCTCCGGGGGATCTCCATGCCGTTCTGAGCCTGAAAAACCTTTACGGCATGCCCGCCAGCGACCGGAGGATCACCAGCACCCTCACGCTCTCGCCGACTGGATTTTCCTTCGCCGAGTGCCCCGGCTACCAGTTTTATGACCGCCTGCTCGACCAGGAAAAGAAACCCGGGGAGCAAAGCCTCGAACTCGCCGAACAAACCACGGGAGACGACGGCACGGCGGAGGTTCCCTTCGGGTTGGAGCGCTATGCCAACGCCACATGGCAGTTGCGATACTATGCCGAAGCGTTCGAGGGCAACGGCGGACGCTGCGTGACAGGCCAGGCCTCAGCGCTGGTCTCCGCGCAACCGTGGCTGATCGGCCACAAGGCCGACGGCGACCTCAATTTCATTCAGGCGGGCAGCCTCCGCACCGTTTCTTTTATTGCCGTGGATCCGGCGCTTCAGCAAATTTCCCTGGAGAAGCTGGAGGGGCGTTTGATCGAGCAGCGGCATCTCTCCATGCTGGTGAAAAAGCCGAACGGCAACTACGGCTACGAGACGGTTGATCAGGAACAGGAGATCAGCCGCGCGCCCGCGGATCTCCCCGCCGACGGGCTCACCTGGACGGTGCCAACCAAAACTCCGGGCGACTTCTTCTACGAACTCTGGAACAGCGATGGCCTGCGCGTCGCACGGCTGGGTTTCCGCGTGGTCGGAGTGGGAGAGGTGAACCGCTCGCTCGACCGCAACTCGGAACTGCAAATCCAGCTCGACAAGGCCGAATACAATCCCGGCGAACGCATGCAGGTGAGCATCCGTGCGCCCTACACCGGCAGCGGGTTGATCACGATCGAGACCAACCGGGTTCATGCCTTCGCATGGTTCCGCTCCGACTCGCCAAGCAGCGTGCAAACGATCACCCTGCCGCCGGATTTCGAGGGGACGGGGTATGTGAGCGTCGCCTTTGTCCGGTCCCTCGATTCAAAGGAAATTTTCCAGTCGCCGCTCAGCTATGGCGTGGTGCCGTTCAAGGCGAACCTTGCGAAGCGCCGCGTGAATATTGATCTCGGGCTTCCCGACGAGATCCGTCCGGGCACTCCGCTCGCGATTCATTACAAGACCGACCATCCGGCGAAGATCATCGTCTTCGCGGTGGACGAGGGGATCTTGCAGGTGACCGGCTACGAGCCGCCCGACCCGCTCGGCTGGTTTTTCCGCAAGACCCGGCTGGAGACCCGGACCACGCAAATTGTGGATCTGCTCATCCCCGAATTCTCGCTTGTGCGCGAGCTCTCCTCCCCCGGAGGCGGGGAGGAGGGGAAGCTGAATCCGTTCCGGCGGGTGACCGAGAAGCCGGTTGTCTGGTGGTCCGGCATCCTGGACTCGGATGCCACCGGGCGCACGGCGACCTATGACGTGCCGGACTATTTCAGCGGCACCCTGCGGGTCATGGCCGTGGCCATTGCCCCCGGTGTGGTGGGCTCCGCGAACAAGCCGGTGCTCGTGCGGGGGCCGTTTGTCATCACCCCGGGCGTGCCGCTTTCCGTCGCGCCGGGCGATGAGTTCGAGGCGGGCGTGACGGTAGCGAACAACATGCCCGGCTCGGGGCCCGATGCCGTGGTCAAGCTCGAGGTGAAGCCCTCGCCGCAACTCGAGGTCGTGGGAAATCCCGTGCAGGAATTGGCCGTTCCCGAGAATCACGAGGCCAGCACGTCCGTGCGGGTGAAGGTCCGGAACAAGCTGGGCGCGGCGAGCCTCGGCTTCGCGGCGTCCTGCGGCGCGGAAACCAGCCGCCTCACCGCGACCCTGAGCGTCCGGCCGGCGATGCCGTTCATGGTGGAGATGCGCTCCGTGAACTTCCTCAAAGGAACGAAGGAGTTGCCCCTGTTGGGCGGTTGGCACGAGGAATTTCGCCAGGGCAAGGCGGCCATTTCCGCTGTTCCACTCGGCCTCGCGGCGGGGTTGGAATTTTATCTCCGGAATTTTCCCTACGGCTGCACCGAGCAGCTCACGAGCGGGGCGTTTGCGCGGATGGTCCTGGCGGACGAGGCGGATTTTGGACAGTCACGCCCGCTCGTGCAGGACCAGATGAATGCGACCTTTGCCAAACTGCGGACGCGCCAGGGCGGGAGCGGCGCGTTTGGATACTGGATGGCGGAGGACGCCGGGGGAGTGGATTTCATCAGCGTCTATGTGATGCATTTTCTGGTCGAGGCGAAGGCGGCGGGATTCCAGCCTCCGGAGGACCTGCTCAAGGCCGGGATGAAACATCTGGCCGAGATGGCCGCCACGCAGCCTTCCGACATGCGCGACGCGCGAACGATCGCCTGCGCCATTTATCTGCTCACCCGCGAGCAGGTGGTGACCACGAATGATTTGCTCAATCTGCAGGACACCTTGAAGAACGAGCCGTGGGCAAAGGCATGGAAATCGGATCTGACCGCCGCCTATCTCGCGTCGAGCTGGCAGTTGCTCCAAAAAGCCGACACGGCAAAGTCGCTGGTTGGCGGCTATGAATGGGGACGCGTGCCGAAGTCGGAGTGCAACGATTTTTATGACTCGTTCTCCGCCGACTCCCGCTACCTGGCCCTGCTGGCACGGCATTTCCCGGACCTGCTTCGCAAAATCACGCCGGAACAGTATGCCCGCATTCTCGCGCCGATCGGAGAGGGGCACTACAACACGCTCTCGGCGGCATATGCCGTCCTGGCGCTGAAAAGCTACGCGCAGCTTGTCGCCGTGAACCCGCCGAAGCTGAGCATCTCGGGACTGCCGCTCGAGGGAAAATTGGTCCGGCGGGCAAACATCCCCATCGACCTGACAAAGTTGCTCTTTGGAGTCGAGGGCAAGCCCGGTCCGCTCGGCGTCTTCGGGCAATCGATGGAGGCCGGATTCCAGATCCAACCCGCGAAATCCGTGGTCAACGACGGCATGGAAGTCTGGCATGAGCTGGTGGATGACAACGGCGCCAAGGTCTCGAAAATCGAACTCGGCAAGCCGGTGACCGTGCGCGTGGTGGCCCGCTCGAAAGAAAAGCCCCACATTGCCAACGTGGCGGTGATCGCTCTGGTGCCAGGCGGCTTCGAGGTCGTGCCGGACTCGATCGAAGTCGGACGCTCCAACCTGCCCGGCGTGGATTTCGTCGAGGTCCGCGAGGACCGGGTGGTTCTGTTTGGCGAGCTGACACGCGAAGCCCGCGAGTGGACGTGGCAAATCCGACCGGTGAGCAAGGGAAAATTCGTCGTCCCGCCGGCCTTTGCAGAAGCGATGTATGACCGCCGCCTGAAATCCCACGGCGTTGCGGGAGAAATCGAGGTCGTCCCGCCCTGAAAGTGAGTGCGCAGGCCTGCCAGTGGGGTCTCATACCAACGCCCTTCTCTCCTGACCCCTGCTTTCCCATTCGTTTATGTGAATAGGGAAGACCCAGCGCCTAGATCTTCGGAAATCCCGTCAAACTGCGGCCAAGCTGTCTGAGAAATCCACAGTTACCGATGTGCCGCCGGCGCAATCGAGCGCGATCCGGGCGTGGTAGCGGGCGGCGAGGGATTTGACGATGGCGAGTCCGAGTCCGGTGCCGCGGCGTCCGGTCAGCGGGTTGACGGTTGTGAAGAACCGGTCGAAGACTTTTCCTTCGAGCTCGGGCGGGATTCCCGTGCCTTCGTCGCGGACGGTCAGGTGCGCACCCGACGTCTCGAAGACGACCTTGCGTCCGGGCGGGGTGAATTGGAAGGCATTCTCGAGCAGCGCCTCCATGAGCCGGCGGAGCTGGTCGGGAGGCATGCCGATCCAGCACGGGATGTCGGAAATGTTTGCTTCAAAAACGATCATCTGCGCGCGCGGGCGAAAGACCGCGGCGACCTGGCCCGCGACCTCACTCAGCGACGCGCGGGCGTCCGGTTCGGCGGGAGCGCTCTCGATCCGCGAGAGCGCGAGGAAATTTGTCACGATCGCCGACAGCCGGTCGACCTCGGCAAGGATATTGCCGAGAAATTTTGTGCGGACATCCGGGGAATCCGCCTGTTCGAGGATTTCGGCCGCGCCTCGGATCGCGGCGAGCGGGGTCTTGATCTCGTGCGAGAGAGTGAGCGCCATCTCCTCGACGTATTGTTTGCCCTCGAGCTTGCGCCGCATCTGTTCGAGCGCGCGGGCGAGGTCTCCGAGCTCGCTTTTCGACCATGTCTCGAGCCGGACGTCCGGCTCGCCGGCCGCGACGCGTTCCGCCCGCCGCGCGAGTCCGGTCAGGATGCCGGTCAGGTATTTCGAGAGCGCAAACGAAACCAAGGCGGCCAGCAGGAGGGCCAGGAGCGCGGGGACCGCGAGGTCTTTGAGTGAGCCTGCGAGCGCCCCGACCCACCAGGAAAAATAGACGCCCGGCAAAAAAACCGCCGCGAGGCAAAGCAGGAAGATTTTCCAGTGCAGGCTGTGGAGCGGCGGCGCGAGCGTGCTGATCAGATCGTGGATGAAGAGGACCGCCCGGCCCGGCCGATGGTTGTTGGAGGCCGGGGGGCTCACGGCTGGAAGCGGTAGCCGACGCCGCGCACGGTCTCGATGCAGTCGCTCGGGGAAAGTTTCTTGCGCAGCGATTTGATGTGGGCATCGACCGTGCGGTCGGTGACGCATCCCCCGTCCCGCCACGCCTGATCCAGGATCTGCTCGCGTGTGAAAACCCGTCCGGGCTGCGCGGCCAGGCAGGCGAGCAAATCGAATTCCGTCCGCGAGAGGCCGAGCGGACGTCCGTCGATTCCGGCCGAAAACGCGTCGCGGTCGAGGACAAGCCCGGGCACTGCGGGCCGGGCGGCGGCACGGCGCGAGATCGCTTTGATCCGGGCGGCCAGCTCCCGCGTGCTGAACGGTTTGGCCATGTAGTCATCCGCTCCGAGTTCGAGCCCGACGACGCGGTCGATCTCCTCGGTGCGGGACGTCAGGAAGAGGACCGGCACGTCCGAGGATTTCCGGATCGCGCGGCAGACATCGAATCCGTCCATATCCGGAAGCCCGATGTCAAGGACCACAAAATCGGCCGAGGAGGCCATGCGAACCGCCGGTTTTCCCTGAGCGGTTTTGACGACCTCATGCCCGGCCGCCTTCAAAGAATACTCCAGGACATCTGCGATCCCCGGGTCATCCTCGACAAGCAAGACTCGCATGCTCAATCACCCGGCGATCTGCCGGAGCCGGTCGGGGAACGGGGTGTACATCTCGACGCAGGTATAAAAGAATTCCCTGCCCGATGTCCAACAAGGAAAATATCCAGGGATGAAGGTCAGAAGGGCCGCGTTCGCGATTCCGGGGAGCACGCGACGGCTGTGAGTGCGGATGTCCGGAATATCTGAAATTAGACGGAACTGATTTCCTTCCAATTATTTACGCAGAGCAGTTTTGCAAAAAGCCGCAAAAGTTGGACTTTTGTTTACAACCGGAAAGGGGCTGTATTGAAGAAACAATTGTCCAAGAGCAGCGGGAGAGGTTGTCTCGGTTGTCTGGGATTTCGAGACAACCAGAACGAAGGTTTTCTTGCACGCGGGCCGGATGGACTGGATGATCCGTGGCCGTGGGCAAAAAATTTACGAGCCTGGA